>Ga0310696_10001375_pt1 | contig 35431 bp, 33 predicted proteins | sample AusTroGonzalo_MG_4_FD_203885 | JGI IMG/M metagenome (GOLD analysis project Ga0310696, IMG submission 203885) | Bovine rumen microbial communities from tropical cattle in Woodstock, Queensland, Australia - Gonzalo_02 (v2) (version 2) | ecosystem: Host-associated > Mammals > Digestive system >... | reverse complement strand
AATACCATTTCCTTTTTGCAAAAAGCCTGTATTCATGGCTGATTTCAATATCAGGAAAAGTAGAGGAAGTATCATTGTGCGTCATGGCGACAAATTCAATTCCTTGATCCACGTTTTTCTCAACGTACTCAGGCCACCACATATTCAGCACGAAGGAATTATATTGCAAAATTCCGATTAAGCCTAAAATTACGCAACAGACAACAAATGCAACAGTGCGTACTTTGGACGACTTGAGTGATTTGATTATCGAGCGCATTGACGATACATCACAAAAATGCAGCCTACAAAACTAATAATCCATATCAAGAACCATGCAAGAAAAACGCCGTTGTCAACAATTGTTCGGCCAATGCTTGTCGTATCTGATATTAGGCATAGGCACAATATGTCAAAAAGAAATGGAATGATGAAAAATTTCAAGCACCGCTTTTTCAAGTTTAGCAAAGTAATAAAAATGAAAATAATCCTGAAAAGCATCATGGTAAACATGATTCCATTGTCATCACTGCCTAAACTCATTAAGTCGCGGGTGTAAAATGTATCGGGGTTACCATGTGAATCATAGACACCTGCAGCGACAAAACGATCTATGCGAAAAACAGCATACTGCAAAACGCAGATTATTGTTGAAATAATCAGGAAGATGACGTTCGTGGAATTGACTGTTTTAATCCGGTTTGTCACGTTCGGGGCCTTTTTACTATTCGCTTATTAGAAATAACAATAGTAAAATCTGGCCGTCTGAACAACTTGGCGGGGTTTAAGAAGCTAGAAATGGGCTATCTTGATGTTGATGCCTATAATTTTTTGCGAGAAATGCCGATTTTGACGAAAAAAAAGTGTTTTTTGATTAAATCGCGGATTTCATTCCACAATTTTTGCAAAAAGTGCGGATTGAAATCCGCATTTTTGCTGCTTCAGCATATCAAGTTGACGGGAACGGAATCAAATCCGCTCTTTTTTGAGTGCCTACAGCATTTAGCAAGAACAAGAAGCATAAGCAGATTGAATCTGTCGAGAATGGCTATGTTGTAAAGGATGATATCGAACGCGGTTTCCTCAACACCATTCCCCTATGGGCATTTGGGTTGAATTACTGAGTTAATGAAAAAAAATTAAGCTATTATAAAAAACAATCAAATTTCGCAAAATGCGTAACGCAAAATGCGAAATTTCTTCACGAGACATAACAAAAAGGAGAAAACGTCCCCGGAATCCTTCGACTACGCTCAGGATGACACTTCTGGCAGCATGGATCCTTCAGCCGTTGGCTTCAGGATGACTATGCCTTAAGATCCTCGCCTTCGCGAGGATGACGAGATAAATTCGCGAGGATGACAATGTAAAAACTATTTCTTTTCGCGGATGCGGGTGTAGAGGGATTCGGCTTTTTCGGTGTCGCCGGCGTTCGAGAAGATGTGCCCGACGTTTTCGGCACCGATGCGGCCTTGAGAATTACCGGCACGCCATGCCTTCATGTAGCATTCGAAAGCTTCATCGTAGCGTTTTTGCGTAAAGTAAATCTGCCCCAAATCAAGATTCAAATCGGCAATACCTTTCTTGTGGCGGAGTCCTTCTTCGAGCGTGAAAATAGCCATCCACGGAGATTCATTCTTGACGTACATCTGTGCGAGATAGCGGCGAGCCGAAACATTGTCGGGATCCATCATGATGCCGTTTTCCATTTCATTGAGCGCAAGCCGCGTAGAATCCATGCTGCGGTAGTAATACGAGAGAGTGTAATGCACGTCGGCGCCAGCGGTCGCTGTCATCTGGAGCGCATTCTTGAGCGTCTTCACCGCATATTCGTAATCGCCAAGCTTTTCATAGACTTCGGCAAGGCCGTACCAAGCATCCATGCGGTCCGGGTTTAGCGCCAGCGCACGTTCAAAATGCTTTTGCGCAAGAGTCCAGTCGCTCCCCTTCATATAACATTCCGCAAGAGCAAAATGGATGTGGTCCGTTTCCGTCCCGAGTTCAATAGCACGGTTGTAGGCGACAATCGCATCGCTCGGAGATTCGGCGAGGTAGTACAAATCGCCGAGAAGCATCCAAGCCTTCACAAAATCTGGGAGCAGCTCGACAGTGCGCTTGTACGCAACCATCGCAACTTCTTTTTTGCCAAGCTGCACAAGGGCATTGCCCAAGTTGAACCACGCAAACGGCTCGTAACGGCCATCGTCAATCGCGGCACGGTAATACTTCACCGATTCCTTGTAACGCCCCTGATCGTAAAGTTCGTTCGCCTTGAAGAAGAAATCATCTGCAGCAAAGACGTTCAACGGCAACAGTAAAAGCAGTAGGAAGTAGACAGTAGGAAGTAGGAAGTGTTTCTTAATAGAAAATGCCCTGGATTCTTCGACATTCGCCTCAGAATGACGACTTAATGAAAAAACTTTTGCAATTATAGCCGTAAGCACGCTTCGCTTTGGGGTATGGGCATTAACAGTTCCGGCATTTTTGCTGAACTTTTCTATAACGCTTTGCCCAAAGCCTTGCGCACGCAAGGCGAGCTCATACCTCATACCTGACAACCTATTTGACAAACCGGAACTCCTTTGTAGCTTTCTGCGCTACTGGGAAGCCGCGTAACTGCGCCGGTGAGAATTTCCACTGGCGAATAGCCTTGAGCGCTTCGACATCAAAGCCATAGCCCGCCGGGTCCTGCGTCAGTACCTGAGCCTGCGAAACATCGCCGTTCACATCAATCACAATAAACACTTTCACGTAACCCGAGACGCCCATTTTCCTTGCGCGGTCCGGGAACTTCGGCTGGATTTCACGCAACACTTGCGCCTGTTCATCCACTTCGCCCGCCTCGTAAATCACGTTTTCCATATTGCCGGCATCCACGGCGACGCCATCGCCAGCGGCACCACGCGCAAGCGACAAGTCCATCTGGAAATTCTGGCTGCGGGAAACGCCCATGTGCGCCGAGACCTTGAACGTGTTCGGAGTCGCCACCGTGCGGATAATCTTCTGCTTCACTTCGGGCTTTTTCTCGCTCACAAGAACTTCCACTTCGGTCACTTCTTCGAGAACCTTTTCGGACTTGGCGCCCTTATCAAAGAACAGCACATTGATGACCGGAATCGCAAGGAAGAACACCGCACCCACGACAAACGAGAGCACGAACGCCACCGGAAATCGAAAATATTTAGCACAAAAATCAAGCATGGATTTAGACGAGAGACGAGAGACGAGAGACGAGAGATGATTTTTTCAAGAAAAAAAATTGCATATGCATAAAGCGGGGCGTTGCGGGGGCGGCGATTGAGCCCCTGCTAGAAGGGGTAGCGAGTAACAAAGTACGAGCGAGGGGAAGGCATTCCCCATTCCTCTCGTCTTTCGTCTGTAGGAGCGAAGCTCCGTTCTTTCGTCTAACCATCACTCCTCCTTATTCGCGGAGATGGAGACTTTACGGACTTTGGCGAGATTGCATTCGTCGAGGATATCGACGACGACTCCGTTGGGAGCGTCACGGTCGCTCACGATAATCACCGGGCGGTCCGGCGCTTCGGCCATCATCTGGCGGAGCACGGTCTGCAAAGTCGAGAGGTTCACCTGCGTCTCGTTGATATGAATCGTTCCCTGACGGGTGACTCCAATCAAGATACTTTCCTTCGCGAGTTCCTTCGCGGTACTCGCTTTCGGCTTCGTCACATCCACGCCCGTTTCGCGCGTGAACGTCGAGGTCACGATGAAGAAGATCAAAAGGATGAACACCATGTCGAGCATCGGAGAGACATCAATGCCTCCACCGCTTCTCGAACGTTTACGGATAAAACTCATTGAACCTCCTTGGCAAAGCAGCGTTCTTCGAACTTGAGCGCTTCGCCCCAGGCAAAATCACCAATAGAATCCACTCGACTTTCGAGGTAATTATAAACTAACATCAACGGGAACGCGACAAGCAAACCCGCCTGCGTCGTGAGAAGCGCTTCGGAAATGCCGTCGGCCAAAAGCACCGGGTTCCCAAAGCCAAACTGCTGGATGGTCTTGAACGTATGCACCATGCCAGAGACCGTTCCCAAGAGCCCGAGCAGCGGAGCAATCGAGGCGCACGTCACAATCGTCCTGAGCGATTTCGAAAGACTGACGTCCAAGCTGTGGCGTGTCGCCGTCATGGCATTACGCACCGCCACATGACCTTCGCTGCGGTACTCCCGCACGTTTTCGACCAACGCCAGGAAATACCCGAAACGGCGCTTGCGGAGTTTTGCAAATGCAGCCTCCTCGCCCACCGAATCCAAATCCTTGAAGAACTTCGTGGTCGAACGCCCTTTCAGCATAAGGTAATAGCCAAATCGTTCAAACATCAAGAACCAGCCCAGCCACCCAATCAGGAATAGCGGGAGCAGCACCCAGCCGCCGCGCAGCAAGATGCTCATGGTCGCTTCGATGACGGAATATTCGTCCATTATTCCTTAATCCTTTTCCTTGATCCAAATGGCGTTGAGCACAGCAAGGCCAGTCTTTTCCATGCGGGTGCGGACTGAATCTGCGATGTTTACGAGCAACGTATGCAAAAGTTGCAACGGAATAGCGACGATAAGGCCAGCTTCCGTCGTCACGAGGGCGATGGAAATACCGCCTGCCAAAAGTTTCGGGTCGCTCGTGCCGTGCATGGTAATCACGTTAAAGAGTTCGATCATACCCATGACGGTACCCAAGAGACCGAGGAGCGGAGCCGTCGCCGCAAACACGGAAATCCAGCTGAGTCCCATTTCAAGTTTCGGCACTTCGCCAGCAAATAAAACTTCGAGAGATTTCTCGGCACTCGCACGGTCCTTGAATCTTTTGCCGAGCACAGCACGCAGCACCTTCCCCACTTCGCCGTGAGCCTTCTGGGATTCAGCAGTTGCTTGTTTCAAGTCACGCACTTCGAGAGCCTTCACCGCCCTACGAGCGCCAAAACCACCAAAGCCCAAAACGAGGAGCCAAACAAAACGCACAAGGAAAATCAAAAGACCGAGAATGAACAAAGCCGCAATCGGGTACATCAAGATTCCGCCGTTGTGGAAGAACTCCGCAAAGTCTTCTTTCCACGTGGTTTCCTGATGGTTCGCCAGTTCGCTCGAGAGTTCCGTGCTGAGAAGCACATCGACAGGCACCATCACGAAGGCGGAATCGTTGGCGCCAGCAAAGGCCTTCGCCACGTTCTTTCGCATTTCGGGAGACAGGTTTTCTTGCCAGCTGTAGACGCGCTTCTTTTCACCTGCAACCGGGAGCATCAAAGCCGACGGATGGAAGCCGTTGATGTCGGTGACTTTCGCCATTTGCATCGCAAAAAGGCCTCCCAAGCGCATGCGGTCCCCTTCGGCAACCGAGCTACCGAACACAAGGTCAGCCTTTTCAGTGCGAACTTCGCGCGTAAACTTCATTTCTTTTTTAGCGACTTCAAGCATCGCACGAGCAATGCGGAGAGGGTCGTCCCTGTAAAGGCCCATTTCTTTCTTGACTTTGTTCTGAGCCTCGATGCGTTCAGTCATCTTGAACGGAACACCCTGTTCCTGGAACTTTGCGAGCATTTCCAAGCGTTCCGGGCCAGCCGCAAGCGAAAGGTATTCGGCACGAGCCTTTTCGGCCTGGAGCTTGACCTGGGCCAAGTCTTCGCGGGCCACGCGCACATCTTCGAGCAAGCGGGTACGTTCGGACATCAAAGCGTCGACGCGTTCCTTGCCGAGCTGATACTTGTCATTAAAAAGTTCGCGTTCCTTGTTGAACGTTTCGCGGTCCTTCCAGCGGGCGGCGACAGCCATATCGCGCTTGCGACGGGCTTCTTCAAGGTCAGCCTTTGCGCTGTTGAGTTCGGCACGTTTCTTGACAGCATCGACAGTCACGTTCTGCTGAGCAAAGGAAGCTGTCGGCGTTAAAGCGAAAGCGACAACTAAAAAGAAAGACACTAATGATGTATGCATAAAGCGGGGCGTTGCGGGGGCGGCATTTGAGCCCCTGCTAGAAGGGGTAGCGAGCAACGAAGTGCGAGCGAGGGGAAGACATTCCCCAACAATACTCTTTCGTCTAAACATTAGTTAGCCTCCTTCGGGAAAGATACCGGGATAGTGACAAGCCTTGGAGCAGTCTTTCCTTCGGCGACCTTCATCACGTCCTTGAGGATCGTGCGCATAGAAAGGTCTTCGGAAACGTTTTTCCAAGCATATCCACCATCATTCGTTCTCGTAAGGAACAACACGTCATTACCATCGTTACTGACAAAAACCGAAGCAACGGCGCCATAGCGCAAATAAGTTCCGGCGACGTTACGCGTATCGACCTGCAAAAAGCCCTTCCAAACTTCGGTGGTATAACCCAGGCGGATGCGGTCATAAAAGACTTCCATCGTTCGGTTCAATGCGTCATCCGTTTCAATCAGGCCCTTGTGCAGCATACTTGCGATTTCCTGGATGCTCTTGACGGCTTCGTCCGTGCGATAAGGGAAATCAGCCTCAAAGAAAGGAACGAGAGACTCGATGACCGACGCAAGCGAGTCCGCATACTTCGTCTTGCGGTTTTCAAAATGGCGAATAGAAGCATTCGTCTTGGTGCGCGCAGCGGAGATCTTCTTCAATTCGACATTGAGCGAATCGATTTCGGCCTTCAGCACCTTGTTCTGCGCCGACAGGTTCTGCACCTTCTTGCGACCGACTTCGACGAATTCGGCATGGCGCTTTTTTTCGGCTTCATGCATAGATTTTTCGCGGGCGGTTTCTGCCTCCACCGCCTTGATCTGGCGACGGACGCTTTCCACCGTTTCCTGAGCTACGGCAAAAACGCCGGAAAGCCCCAGACATAACAACATTTTAGGAAGGAGTGAAAATTTCATGTGCAATAAGATACAAAGATGTTGGACTAAAATTTTTGCAAATCAAGCAAATTTATGTAAAAAAAGGCCTTTTTCGTCATTTTGAGAATCAACGGAACAAAGATAACTTGGGATGACAATGAATTTTATAACCCACCGCCATCCACTAAAAGATTCACGAATCACATTCCTAGTAACTACTAGCTAGCAACTAAGTTCTAAGCTCTAAGTTCTACCAACAAAAATTTAAACCAGATCATTTCAACAATCTAGCCATGTCTTCGGGGTATGCGTGGCTTTCGAACACGCGGGGTTCTTTCCAATACGGGAGCTGGAGTTCAACCTTGTACGCAAAAAGCATCTGGTTATGCGCCCCAAGAACCTTGAGATCTTCATCGGTGAGTTCACCGCCCTGCGCGAGTTTTTCGTAATACACGCCATCGCGGTAATACAAGCGATCCCCCACAATCGGATAGCCCATCTCGGCCAAATGCGCCCGAATCTGGTGCTTGCGGCCCGTGATGAGTTCGGCCTCCACAAGCGAAAGTTCCGGCGCAATCTCCGGGCAATCCAAACGCCGCACGAACTTGAAGCGTGTAAAGCATTCCTTGCCATCGGCACGGTGATGCATGCGCAAACGAATCGGATCCTCCGGATTTTCACGCAAAGGCATGTGGCACTCCACCTCGCCTTCCGGGAAATTACCACGCACGACCGCGAGATAGAACTTGCGGAGCAAAATGCGGTCTAGATTTTTCTGGAATCGCGCCGCCGTTTCTCCGTACCTTGCAAACAAGATAAGGCCACCCGTATCGCGGTCCAAGCGGTGCATCGGCGTTGCCGTTTCGGAATCAAATTCACGACGGATAATCGCCGCAAAAGTATTGTAGAAAATACGCCCCGTATGGTGCACCGGGACTCCCGCAGGCTTTGCGACCAGAATAAATTCATCGTCTTCAAAGACCGTTTCAAAATCCGTCGGCACTTCAGGTTCGCTGTAATTTTCGACGTGATAAACAACCTTGTCACCACGATGAGCAATCGTCTCCACATCAGCAGTGGCGCCATTAATCGTCACGAGTCCACGCGACAAGCGATCAATCCAATCTTCGCGACTGTGGTACGTAAAGCGGTCGCTCAAGGAATCAAGCAAAAGGCGCCCTTCATATTCCGGGCGCACCTCGCTTTCAAAGAACATATCCGACGGAGCCTTGCTCATTTTATTCCCTGTACAAATCGTGCTTGATGATATAATCGTAAACAGAGGGCTCTAGTCCTTGCGGACAAACGTTGCGGTTCAACAAGAGCGACCTGCGGATTGCCGTACTGGAATAGACACCGTTAAAGCCCTGATCCGGCCCCAGCCAAAAAAGCGGGGCGTAACCGTTGCGTTTATGTTGTTCCATATTCGGCTGAGGATATCCATTGCGAGCAAAAACAATCAGTTCAATATCACGTAAAAGCAAATGGCCGTTATAGTTCGTTCCATAAAAATTGAGCGGATCACGCCAATGCGGAATTCCCTCATACGTATCGGCTCCCGTAAGCAAACGGAAATTGATATCCGGGAATTTCTCTTTAATGCCCATCAAAAAAACGTAAGAACCGCGAAAATCGCCCTGTTCAATTTCCAAGTCCGAAAGCACCAAACGCTTATCGCCCGAAAAAGCAAGTTCCAACATAGCAAAGCGATCTTCGGGGCTAGCTTTCAGAACTTTATCCCAACGATCCGGGCTCGGCATAAACCAGACTTCATCGCAGAATCCACGGTCCAGACAAGTTTTCGCCACACGCACATGATCCTTATGAACAGGGTCAAACGCACCACCCAAAACAGCAACATTTTTCATTACGCAACTCGCTACGTTCAAATTTTTCGAACGAATTAATAAACAAAAACAATAAACCCGACATTCATTTGGATTCGTCCACCCGAAACCCTTTTGTCCAAGAACGGGTCAAAATGTTCACGGACCCAATGGTAACCAATATCAAGCGTCAAGAACGTTCTAGCAAAAACTGCCCAGAACGTTCCAAACCCAGCGCTCCATTCATTCCACGAAACGTCTCCATTTTCGCTCAAGGCGTTCGCCCTGGAATAAGAGCCCGTCACATAAAACTCGCTCAAAATATGCGCTCCGACATCAATGCTAAAATTTGAGTTTTCAATTTCGCTCTTTTTGCCATCATCATCTTTTTCATTATAGCTAGAGAAGCCATAACCAAGACGAATAAAAGCAATTCCCGGAAGCCACGCCCCAATCATAGGCTTAATTTCACAAACGCCTACATCGTTTCCGTCGCCAACGCCTGCACCGGAGCCAAGTCCAAAGGAGCCGCCCAAGAACAAGGGCAAACGCATATTCATCATTCCTGCGCCCACAGGCCCTTGCCCCAGCGGATTTGAAGCCGTCGGCAAAGCGCCCGAGGGGAAATTTCCTTGCGCAAACAAAGGTGTCACAGCAAGGAGCGCAAAAGCAACAGCCATCACCATGCGCACGAACATCTTTGAATAAAATGTTTTTGTTTTTTTCATTTTAAAGTACCAAAATTAGTGCAAAGGCAAAGCCTATTGCAGCATTAAAAAAGGAGTCCAATTTCGAAACAAGGTAATTTTTCTTTGAAATCGAGCCATCACGTAAAATTTGAACCAAAAGTTTATCCGAAACAAACAACGTCAATACGAATTTCAACGCAATCAACACGACAAGCCACAAGACCACATCAGAGAAATAGATCAAGCACGCATACGCCACAGAAAGACCGCACGATAAAATAAAATTGGATCTCCGCAAATCGGCACTCGTCGCCGAATTTTCTTTGGCCATACCCAAAAACGCTTCGATTTTTTCATTCACAGTCTTGAAGCTCGCTATGAACTCGGAGATATTATATCCCATCAGAATAATCGATGCAACAAGAGCGATTTTTACAACATAATCAGACATTTGGTTATTTTCCTGAATTTAAAATTCGAACATAACTTGCATAGCGAGCCTCGGAGAGTTTGCCCGATTCCACAGCAGCGCGCACAGCACAGCCCGGTTCCTTGAGATGTTTGCAGTTGCTAAACTTGCACGTAAAATGGTCGTCATCAAAAAAGCCCGGGAATATTTTAGCCAGAGTTTCCGGTTCCAAGTCCATGAGGCCAATACTTCTGATACCCGGAGTATCAATCACGAAACCTCCACCTGGAAAATCAAACAAACTCGATGAGGTCGTCGTGTGGCGTCCCTTGCCATCACGTTCGCGGACATCTCCCGTACGCAGTTCGGCATGCGGGACAAGCTTATTGATAAGCGTCGATTTGCCGACCCCGCTCATACCGCTAAATACGGACGACTTGCCCACCAGTTCATTGCGCAAAACATCAAGCCCTTCTCCGCTTTTGACACTCACGGGAATCACCTTATCGGCAATTTTCATGAAGTCGCGGATATCCGTCGAAAGGTCCGCTTCACCATTTGGTAGCAAATCCATCTTGGTGAGAACAAGCACAAACGGCAAATCGTTCAAGTTTGCAGCAAGCAAAAAGCGGTCCATAAATCCGTAGTTGAAGTCCGGCTGCGTCACGCTCGCGACAATCACGACCTGGTCAATGTTCGCAGCAAGCGTCTGTTGCTTGTAGAAACTGTCACGCGGTCCCGGTCGCTTGAGTTCGCTCTTTCGCGGCAGCACACGGACAACGCAATACTTCTGCGAACCGACGCCATCGCCTTCATCATCGCCATCATTCACAAGTCCGAGCAGCACGCGGTCGCCCACCGCAGGAAATTCCCCGAGCGTCTTGGACGTCGTCGCACGGTACATGGCGGTGACGACATTAGACGAGAGTGGAGAGACGAGAGACGAGAGAGTTGAGGTCGTTTCGCTTTGGGGTCGGTCTTCGCTCTCTGGGGTTTGTGAATCATTAAGGTCGTCATCCTCGCATAGGCAAGAATCCTGAGCAGAAGCAGAACGTACACTGTCATTCTGGAGCCTCGCAGAGGCGATAGAATCCAATGCGTTTACCCCGATCTGTTGCCCTGCGACATCTTCCAGATTATCTTTCGTCTCTCGTCTGTAGGAGCGAAGCTCCGTTCTTTCGTCTAAGCGCACTTCGCAGGTGCGGCGGTGAACTTCGAGCACGAGCCCTTCTACGCAATTTTCCTCGCCGATATTTTCGACCGGATTCTTGATGCGCTTGATTTTCGCCTTTTTAAATTCACGGCTGAAACGTTCCTTGATAGGGCGTTCGTCAACGACTCCGGATTCCAACTCACGCATGACGTCAATACGGCGACTTCTATGTTCTCGCCGCGACGTGCGCACACTTTTCAAAGGCGCTTCATCTAGTTCGTCAGAATCAAAATCGTTATTTTGCATTATCCGTCAATTTAGAAAGTTTTTCTTCTTCAAGCTCTCCAGATTCTTCCAATTCCTCTTCTGTTACCGGGCGTCCGCGACGAATGGACTCCATCAAAAAATGAATCGCCTTCAAGCGGCCATTGCACTTTTCAATGCAGTTGTCATAAAAGCCTTTCGTCTTCCAGTCGCCTTCGGGAATATGTTCCGAAGCATACAAAAAATGTTCGACGCAAATCGAAAGCTGTTCCGCTTCCTTTCTCAAATCTTCCAGATTACTCTTCGTAAAAAAAGGCATAGCGTAAAGATAGAAATTAGTCGGTAGAGACGGTAGGAAGTAGACGGTTGAAAGTAGACGGTTGAAAGTAGACAGTAGGCAGTAGACAGTGAACGCACCACAGGACGTCATCCCGAGAAGCGAAGCGACGTGGGATCCAGTGAAGGTTAGTGGTTGGCAAATCCAAAAATCTTGCGCATAATATGAAAAATCGAAAAAAGGCCGTTTTTTACGTCAAAAAAAGGTCAATTTCAAGTTTTTTCACGTAAAATTTTAAACAAATTATACAATTTTCGCATACTTTATATACAAATTAAACAATTTTTAGAATAAAAAAGGTCTCTTTACGGCAAAACATCCTCGAATCGCTCAAAAAAATCCGTCAAATTCTCGGCAAAAGCACATATAAACTAAAAATTTTACGTAAAAATCTTAAAAAATTTCAATTTTTCACGTAAATTTCGCACTTTTTTCAAAGTTTCCATCCAAAAGGGTTCCCAAAACAATGACAAACATCCGAGCAAGCAACTTTCTAGCTAAATTTCAACACGAACCACCTGCAATCATAGCACGGGCGATCCATGCCCGCAATACTTTAAAAACAGTAGAAACGTATGCAATCGAAAATCTGCACGCTATTCGAAATGACCCGCCCCAAAAACATCGTGATTGCGATAATCACGCTCGTGGTCGGGTATATGCTGCTCGGGTTTCCCAATTCGCTTTTCGCGCCGGACGACTGCAACTCCGATTTGGATTGGATCGGCTGGTCAATCGTTATCAGACTGGCACTTGCTTTCGCGTTCGCCATCGGATTCGCGAATATCCAGAACGATATCCTCGACCTCGAAAGCGACAAAGTGAACCGCCCGGAACGTCCGCTCGTGACCGGAAAAATATCGGTAAAGACCGCCCGCATAACTTGGATTTCCATGTTCATCCTGATGCTCATCTTCGGGCTGGATTCTTTCCCACTCATACTGTTCTTCCCGCTGCTCGGCTTGCTTCTAATCGCCTACAACAAGTGGCTCAAGCACATTCCGCTTTTAAAAAACATGACGGTTGCGTTCCTCTGCACGACGCCCCTGCTCTATGCATTGATGGATTTCATCCAACTATCTAAAATATCAGGAAGCATCAACCCTCAAGATTTCATCTGGGCCATAATCCCGGCGATTCCGTTCGCGTTCCTGCTCACGACCGCACGTGAAATCTACAAAGACCTGGAAGACGAAACAGGCGACCTGAAAGCGGGCATCATGACGTTCCCGCTTATCGCAGGCTCGGCGACCGCACGCAGGCTAGCAGGCGCCATCATCCTCTTCACCTGGATTTCGCTCCCGCTCCCGATATTCTACATGGACAAGGTGTTCGGGCACAACTACCCGCCGCTGTTCCTGATTATCACGGGAATAACGCTCACGCCGATATTCGCGGTAATCCTTTTCAGCGCACGCCGCAAGAACTACCGCCGTGCACAATCGCTCACGAAGGTGGCGATGTTCCTTGGACTCGTGGCACTTATAGCAAGTTCTACGATAAACTAATCCTGAATGCAGCGGACGGAATAAGCATCTTCAAACATGTTCGTTTCACGTTGTTCTCGCAACTACTCGATTTAACGACTTTGCAGCATGATTTAATGACTTCGCCGCAACTCAGTCCATTTTTTTCACAACTATAGAGTTTATTTGTAAAAAACTAGCAGAAAAAGGAGTATACAGCACTTGTTTACTCGATGGGGAAAGTGATGTTTTTTGCAGATTACAAATTTCATTAAATCGCCTTGATCAATACTGTCTAATTTTTCATCGACAAAAAATGTAAAAGTAGACGACTCAAAAACCGCATTTTTACACAAAACGTAAAAAAATACCATTTTTCGATTCAATTTTTTGTTTAAAAACCCCTTACCGCAAATTTAAGCTGTTTCTATTTTTTGCACGTCCGCTTCCTTGCTTGCACCCGTCCGGGTGGGCTACGACCCCTGAGGTAGAGGAAGCAACCATTTCAAAGAGGCGTTATGCTCGAAGAATTACATGAAGAATGCGGCGTCATTGGCATCTACAATGGCGACGCAGTTGTCCGTAATATTACCATGGGGCTATACGCCCTGCAACACCGCGGTCAAGAAAGTGCAGGCTTTGCCGTGACCGACGGGGACAAAATACGAGTCCGCAAATCCATGGGTCTTGTGTCAACTCTGCTCCGTGAACACAACATCGACGAATTTGACGGTTTTGCAGGAATCGGTCACGTTCGCTACAGCACCACGGGAGCATCGACGCTCGCCAATGCCCAACCCATCTTGGTCAGCTGCAAATGGGGACAGATTGCGGTCGCTCACAACGGCAACATCACCAATGCAAACGAGCTCCGCGCCGAAATGGAAGCCGATGGGCATATTTTCCAGACAACATCTGATTCTGAAATTCTTTTGCACGAAATCGCACGCACAGATGCCGACGACCTTGGCGAAGCGATAAAAAAAGCCATCACAAAATTCACGGGCAGTTTCTGCCTCGTCTTTATCAGCAAGGATTCGATGTTTGTCGCCCGTGACGGTTTCGGATTCCGCCCACTTTCGCTAGCCCGCATGGGAAAAGCTTGGTGTGTCGCCAGCGAGACATGCGCATTCGACTTGCTCGGAGCAAACTACGTTCGCGACATCCAGCCCGGCGAATTCCTGACAGTCACCAAGAACGGGCTCCATTCCGAACGTTTCACGCAAAAAGACAGGCTGGCCCACTGCATTTTCGAATACATCTACTTTAGCCGTCCGGACTCCAAGATTTTCGAACAAAGTTGCGATAAAATTCGCCGCAAGATGGGCAAGCAACTCGCCAAGGAATGCCCCGTCGATGCAGACATCGTGATTTCGGTTCCCGACAGCGCAACGACAGCCGCTCTCGGTTACTCACAAGCGAGCGGCATCCGCTTTGAAATTGGACTCTTGCGCAACCACTATGTTGGACGAACATTCATCGACCCCACGCAGAACGTCCGTGAACAGAAGGTCAAGCTCAAATTCAATCCAATTGAAGGCGTCCTTAAGAACAAACGCGTATGCGTCGTCGAAGATTCCATCGTCCGCGGTACGACGCTCAAAATTCTATCCAGGATGCTCCGCGATGCAGGCGCTCTCGAAGTCCACATCCGCATCGCATCGCCCCCTGTTGCGCACCCGTGCTTCTTCGGCATGGACTTCCCGAGTCAAGGCGAACTTGCCGCCAGCTCCATGACGCCTCCCGAAATTGCTAAAATGCTCGGCGTCGAAAGCCTCGGCTACCTGAGCGTCGAAGGGATGAAGGAATGTACAGGCGAAGGCGAAAACTATTGCGCCGCCTGTTTCGACAACGACTACCCCGATTACATCGGAAACGACGCGCACAAGACGCGTTGCGGCTAGTTTACGAATCGTTAGGAATACGGAATAAACGCATCGCCCAAGATGACAATATCAATTCCGCATTCCTAATTCCAAATTTCTGATTGAACCTGGTTCCTAACGTCCAGCTAAACTTCTACTTTTCCCACACATTCTCGAATGTCCAGCGGATGTGGTCGTCCAAGAAGTCGTGAGCGTCAAACGCCAATCCAAAATAGTCCTTGATTTTCTGGACACTGTAGAGCATCGGATTTTCACCCCAGCCCATATCTTTTTCCACAATCCTGGACGTGCAGCCGGGCTTCAGGGCAATCATCTTTTCGGCAATTTCCTTCCAGCTAATCCACTCAAAACCAAGACCCAGGAAAATTTCTTCGTTCAAATCCGACTCCAGCAACTTCATATAAATTTCAGCCTGCTGTGAAGCATGGATAAATTGCGTACCGTCGTTCTTGATAATATGGATGTCACGGTTTTCCTTGACGGCGTACGCCATATCAAAAAATCTGCTATCCGGCTGAGAACAACCATCAGGATATGCCGGATTGCCAAACGTGTAGCCCGGACGAATGATGTTGCGTTTCATCTTGACTTCGGAGAACTGGCTCCCGTAACCATGGCTAAAGCCAAGGACAAATGCTTCTCCAGCCGCCTTGGTCGCCCCGTACAAATCAATAGGCAGATTGCTAGTCGACTCCCGCATTTCGGAACGGACTCGCCCCATTGCCGAAGTACTGCTGGTATAGATAAACTTTTTGCAGCCGGCACGGGCAGCCATTTCCAAAAGAACAACTGTCGCACGGGTATCGTTCATGAGCATGGCACTCGGCGTATCTCCCCAGCCAAGCCCCACATGGATGCAAGCGTCACAACCAACCATCCCCTCGCCCATTCGTTCAAAATCCGTCAAAGCCGCTTCGACAAAAGAAACGTTAGGATTGGATCTCAAGGTCGGAACCTTGTTCGGGTGGCGCGTCGCAACAACGACTTCGTGCCCATTTTCCAAAAGGGCCTTGACCACATAATGACCAATGAAACCGGTCCCACCCGTCACAAAGACTCTCATAAAATCTCCTTTTTATCACCAATTTTTTTCAATATAGATTTTATGAACACAAACCGAAAAAAAAAAAGAATTATTTAATTGCGTTTTCACCCCCTTTTTAATATCACCGAATGTAAAAGAAAGTAAACTTCTTTTTTTGGCCATTTTTTACGAAAAAAAGAAAAATTGATTTTCCAACACAAATTTTAGCACAAACTAACATTTTTGCGTTTTTCAATTACATTTTTCGCATTCCTAGGCGCAAAAAACGCTGTTTTTTCAAAAAATTGGATTCTATCGACCGCATTTTTCACAATCAAGAACGCTCAGCAGCCCCAGAAAGAAACAAACACAAACCAACAACCAAAATCAGAGTTCCAAGTTCTAGGTCCTAAGATCTAAATTACTAGATTAAACGCTAAGATTTTAAAGAGGTTTTTTATGTCCCGTTTACGCGTTTTGGTTTTGATGGGCGGTCCATCTACAGAACATGATGTATCCGTCGTCAGCGGCACTGGTGTTGTGCGAGCCATGGACCCAGAAAAATACAACATCCACCCGGTCCTTATCGATAAAGACGGTACCTGGCACTGGTCATCCCGCGAACTCTCTCCGTACCAGAAAACGAATTTTTCCGTCAACTATTTCCACAGCCTCGAAGGCACGGCGGCAAACAAGAAGAAGTCCCCGGCACTTTCGGAACTCCCGTCGGCAGATATCGCATTCCTCGCGCTCCACGGCAAATGGGGCGAAGACGGCCACATCCAGGCGATGCTCGAAAACTGGAACATTCCCTACACGGGCTGCGGTCTCCTCGCATCGGCTCTCGCCATGGACAAGGTCAAGACGAAAGAAATTTTCAAGGCGAACAACATCCCGACTCCGCCTTACCGCGTCATTTGGAAGCACGACTTCACAGGCGACACACTCGTGAACGTCTCCGACGAACTCGGATTCCCGCTTGTCATCAAGGACCCGCTGGGAGGTTCTTCCATCGGCATCGGCATCGCCAAAAATCTCGACGAAGCCGGCAAAATTGCACAGGATTTGTTCAAGGACACGAATCGATTGCTCTGCGAAAAGTTCATTGCCGGTGGCGAAGCGAGCTGCGGCTACATCGAAGGCGAAAAGCCCCTGCCGCCGACCGAAATGCGCATGACGACCCGTGAATACTTCGACTTTGAAGCGAAGTACAACGGCGAATGTCAGGAAGTCACTCCGGCGGAATTTGCCCCGGAACTCACCGCACGCATCCAGGAACTCGTGAAAAACGCCCACTACGCTTTGGGCGGTGCAGGCTACAGCCGCACAGACGTCCGCATCACGAAGGATGGCGAACTCTTTGCGATTGAAACGAACACGCTCCCGGGCATGACCCCGACGTCGCTGTTGCCGCAACAGGCCGCCTGCGTTGGCATCACCTACAGCCAACTCATTGACCTCATCATCGACAAAAGCCTGGAGATAAAGCGTTAAGCCGCTTCGCGGCTTTGGGCTATGAGGTATGAGCACGGACCTTACGGTCCTATGAGGTATGAGTTTTTTAACTCTTAGCCCAAGCCTCAAAGCGGAGCGAGCCGAGAGGCACAACGTGCCGACCCCATACCCAAAATTCAAAAAGCCGGGCAATCGACCAACAACCAATGACTATTGACTAACGACTACTGACCAATGACCAACTACGATCTAATAGTAGATACCTCCCGCAAGGGAATTTCAATGGCACTTTGTGCGGACTCGGTTTACGAAGAAATCGTGGATCCGACAGGCAAAGGCGAAATATTAAGTGCAAGCCTAGATTCATTGCTTGCTAAAGTCGGTGCAACACTCGACGACGTAAAAAGAGTCATGGTAACTGTCGGACCGGGCTCGTTCAGTGGACTGCGTACGGGCGTCGCGTTCTGCCAAGGGCTCTGCTTTAGCGGCAAACGCAATTTGTACGGTGTAACGACATTGCAAGCGCTAGCCTGTTTTTCTGGAGTCGCCGACAACGATACGGCGGTCGTCATCCGCGCTCGTAACGGATTCTGGTACTTGCGGTTGAATGGCGTCGAAAGATTCATCGAGACTGTGGATGTAGTCGAACGCCTGAAGGCAAGCACAGTCACAACAGCTGTTGTCGATGCCGCTGCATTCGCCGATGAAACGCTCACCGCAGTTTTCAAGGACAAAGGTATCGAAACGAAGCTCGACACGGACAAGCCGCTCAGCATGTGGTCGCCGCTTTTCAAAACCGTCAAGCCATCGCTCATCCAAGAAGCAAATTACATCCAGCCCTCGTACTTCGAGAAGCTGAAAACGTAGTAGGAAGTAGGCAGTAGACAGTAGGCGGTAGACTGTAGAAAGCAAGAAGAACGCGTCATTCTGAACGGAACGAAGTGGAGTGAAGAATTCAGAGAATTTGGAAGTAGTAACTAAACGGTAGGCAGTAAAGCTAGAAGAATGCGTCATTCTGAACGAAACGAAGTGGAGTGAAGAATCCAGTAAAGTCTTGTAATTAGAGGTGCATAAAAAGGAATCACAAATGCAACTGCGACAAATGACAGAAAATGATTTGCCTCAAGTTCTTGAATTGCAACGGGAACTTGCGTTTCAGGATTGGAACGAAAATCAGTTTCTGTCTGAAATTCACGCACACTATGCATACTGCGTTGTGTGCGAAGACAAAGAAGCTGGCATCGATTCCTGCAGCGGTTCCACCGGCATTTCAGGCAGGCCGCTCCTCGGCTATGCCATTTTTCACTTGCTTGGGTCCGATTCAGAACTGCTAAGCATAGCCACTCGAGAATCCGAGCAACGCAAAGGTATCGGCACACAGCTTCTCACCGCAGGCCTAGACAAACTCAATGAAGATGGCGACCAGTGCTTTTTGGAAGTCCGTGACAGCAATACCAAGGCTCGCGCATTCTACGAAAAAAATGGATTCAAGCTGTACAACATCCGAAAAAAATATTACTCCGATGGCGAGGATGCAGCATTGTACAAGTTCACAAGATCATGTCCGTTCGGAGACGGACAGGGTAAACCCAATAGGTAATTAATTTGTCAAAGATTTTAAAATCCGATAAGAACGACAGTCGCAAAAAAAAGAACTTCAGAGTAGGCATTACTCTTCTTGTGCTGTTTGCGATAGCCATCGTCACATATGTACTTTTTGAAAAAAGCGGTCATTGGCTTGTCCAAAACGATGAATTTGAACACGCCAAATGGGTTGTCGTACTCGACGGGCAAACGCCCGATTTAGAACGAAGCGACTTTACTGCCGAACTTTTAAAAGAGGGCAAAGTCGATTCCGTACTTATCCTTGGGCGCCGGACATTCCGCGACAGGAGCAACTCCGAATTTTACGCCGAAGACTTCATGAAACTCGGCAATTTCGATGGGAAAGCCATTTTTCTTGTTCCGCACAACGATCCCTCCACCATCAGCGAAGCCTACTCGGTCATTCCGTGGTTAAAGAAACACAACGCAGACACAGTACTCCTAATCACTGGAGCGGCATCGACTTACCGCGTCAAAAGAATATTTCAAAAACTTTCCGGGAACAGTCCCGTTTACTTGACAACGGATATCCAACACGTCACCTACAATCCTAAATGTTGGTACAGCAACCGTGAATCGCGCAAGGATTGGCTCCGCGGTTGGGCAGCTTTATTCGCCTCTTATTTCGACTTATTCAACGCCGACACGCTCGAAGCCGCAGATTCCTCTTACTACAAGCCCATACGATCTTACGATGAATACAAACGCGAAGAAATCTCGAACGTCAATTTGCAAAAGCTTCTCCCGAAAATCGAAGACAAAATAAAGGACAAGTCCGAAAAGGAATCCGCCAAAGAAGCGCAAACGGCGCCATCCAAGGAAACGGCCAAAGAACCATCTAAAGAAAAACCCGTTGAAAAATCGACAAACGATTCAAAAGCAACAAAAGAAACCAAGAAAGACCAGAAGAAAGAACCCGCTAAGGGAAAATCCGGAAGTCCTAAGAAATAGCCGACAGTAACAGTGCTGCAGTCAAGGGAGCGCTCCAGTTGATAGCGACCTCGTTACTCGCAAAAGAACACTGTTCATCCGCATAGGACATTCCGCGAGATTTTCCAAAGTATCGTGGATTGCGTTGGGAATCCTGACGGTCTTCGTTTATCCCGCCGACAACAAGCCCCGGAACCGGTTCATCGACGCCATCCGAATGGCTAATGCGGTGATGCGGAAACTTCGGTGAGTTCCATGACGAGCCAGTCACAAAACTTACATCCACCGGATTCCTACCATAAATAAATTCAATTTGCTCCATCGCTGCAGAGCTGTATTTATCGTCGTTAAACCATTCACAAGTCAAATAAAGGGTCAGTGCATGATTCGCAATATCGCCATTGCTACCCCAAATAAACTTTTGAATGGATAAATTGTACGGGTCCTTTTCTTGCAAACGAATAATTTCATCCGCCGTATATTTAAAGGCCATGCGCGCCTTTTCTGTCCATTTACAATCCGCTGTCGCAAGTGCAAACCATGCCAAGTTCTGCGTCGAACGCCATTGCAAACCGTATGTCGGCAAATAGGCCTCCATATCCGCAGGAATTTGCGTTTCAATCCGTTCCAGTAATTCCGCGATATTCACGCCAGTAATTTTAGCCCAATCCTCGACAAGATCATCAGATATTTTCAGTTCACGATAAAGCATTGCTCGCGCCCAGAAAAAATCATCGCCTAAATCCGAGTCTCCATATCCCCCGCTACCTTCCGTATTGTGAGGCCATTCGACATCAGAATTATTTTCGGCCCACAAATATGCGCGGATACTCGCAACAATACACTTTGTCGCAAACTCTACATCAACATCCGCAAAGAGACGATGCGCCTGGGCAAGCGCTCCTGCAAAATTGAGCGTCGATGACGTCGATTTACCAAGAACATAACGTTTCTGCGAAGCATCCGATTCCACGGGCGTCACGAAGCCGTCCCAACGGTACGGCGTCACCTTGAAAAATACTCCGCCATCGTCATCCTGCATCCGCAAGAAAAACTCCAGCTCAAAACGAATTTCATCTAGCAAACTCGAAGGCTGCGCAAACGATGCTGAAAAACCGGCACCGCCAACAAAATCCGCATTTTTGCGCAATTCGCATGCAACCATCAACGTCGCAACGCTCACGCCGCCATTCACGATATACTTGCCATAATCACCAGCATCATACCAACCTCCGTGAGCGTTCCAACGCCCCGCGCGGTTCATCGTCGGATGAAATTCAAGGTTATCGTCCAAGTGCGCCGCAGGACGTTTCCACACGCCCGCAAAGCGCTCCGGCAATTCGACACCGCTCCGCTGAAAATAAAATGACTTGATATTCGCCCGAAGCTCACGCGACAACCATTCGTCCGAAATTTCAAACAAGTGGGATTCAGCATCAAAATCTTCGAGGACAATTCGATAGCGGCCAGGAACGGTCACCGCCGAAAAATCCCCCCTATACAAAAACTCATCTGTGTAATCGCAACGGCAATCTTTCACAGCCAGACTCTCGTAAACAAGGCGAGACTCCCCGTCCAGAATCCGAAATTTGATCGACTTAAACGGAACATCCTCCGAAAAAGCAATCAAAAAAATCTTGGTAGCGGTTGGAGCGTACCCCGGCTGGCAATAATGGATTTTCGAGTTCATACTTTAAGAATAACTTTTTAAACTTCAAGCGCAATATAAAAAAAGATAAACCCCGTTTACCATAGGGAACACTGTTTTTCGCTCAACCATTTTTACCATTTTCGCGATTTTATGCTACTAAATCGCACTTTTTACATTTTTTGTAGCACACCCCAAGCAAGTCCTTTTCTCACCGCAAATACATTAATTTGTAAAAAAGCGGAACATCGTCATGAATTAAAAAACATTTACACATTTATCGAGAAATGTAAAGAAAAGGACATAAACGCAAAAGAACTCCATACTCTGTCATACCAAAGCAAAAAAAAAGCAATATCGTATTTTTTCATGCATTTATATTTAAATTTTATTACATGAAAAAGTCTGTCAAAATTCTCCTTATCGTCCTAGGATCACTGATCCTCCTCTATTTCATCGCTCTCCTCGTGGGGCCCAAGATTGCCCGAAGCTACATCGAAGAGCATTCCAAGGAAATGATTGGCCGAAGCATCACCATCAAGGACATCAGCCTGAATCCATTCACCTATGTTTTGGACGTCGATACGCTTGCCATCATGGAATCTGACGACAAGACACGCTTCGTCGCGTTCGACAAGTTCAGCATGAACATCAACCCGCTGAAACTCTTCACGCGAACGTTGGACATCAGCGACATCTACATGAAGGCGCTCTACGTCCGCGTCACGCAGCACGGCGAACGCTTCAACTTCACCGACATCCTGGAGTTTCTCGACAAGAAAGACAGCATCTACTACGCCGAGCATCCGGACGAGAAAAAGCCCAAGGATAGCGGCGCCAAGACCGCCGCAGAAATCGCGGCCGGATTCCCCGTCAGAATTTGCCTCCACAACATCATTTTTGAAAAGGGCAACATAATCTACCAAGACACGAGAGTCGGTTCCAAGTTCCACATCAAGGATTTCTCTATCAACATCCCGATGGTTTACCTGGAAGACAACGCAACCGGCGTCGATGTAAATCTCCGATTCGCAGACGGCGGCGACCTGGGAATGAAAGTCAAAGCCAACATGGCGACATACAATTACGGCATCAACCTGGACTTGAGAAAATTTGCGCTTAAAAGCATCAAGCCCTACCTGAACGACTTCATCAGCTACAAGGACTTCGCGGGAGATCTCTCGGCAAACATGTCCATTAGCGGAAACATCAACAGAATCCTTTCGTCCAATGTCAAAGGCAAAGTCTCGCTCGACAACGTCGCCATCATCGAGAATAGCGGAAGCAAGATGGGAGCGCAGAGCGTAACCGTCGGCATCGGCAAGGCGAACCTCGCCGACAACGAATACGTCATCGATTCCGTCATCGTAGATGGAGCCTACACGCACGTGGACTTGTTCAAGGACGGCAAGACGAATTTCGATGCGCTCCTCGCCCCGATGAACAAGAACAATCCGCAGGCAACGGACTCGACCGCCACGGAAGCCGCCCCGGCAGAGGGGAACGCACCGGCAGATGCGGCTCAGGACGCCCCCAAACCGAAGGCTGAACCGACACCAGCACCCGAAGCCACCAACGAAAGTCCAACAGCTCCGGCAGCCGAAGTCGCAAACGATTCCTCAAGCGCAGCCGGTGCAGACAAGCCTGCACCGTCCAAGCCGCTCAAGGCCAAAGTCAACAAGCTCCTCGTCAAGAACACGACCGTCACGGCGACCGACCACACCATCATCCGTCCGTTCAACTACAAAGTAAGCAACATCACGGTCTCCGGCCAGAACATCAACTACGACACGCCCTGCGACGTCATCGTGAACGCCAGCTTCCCCGAAGGCGGTAGCATGTCGCTCAAGTATCACGGAGCACTGAGCAACCTCAAGACGATGGACGTCTACATCAGCATCAAGAACCTCGCGCTCAAGCATTTCTCGAACTACTCGCTGCACTACACAGCCTACCCGCTCAAGGCAGGCACGCTCGCCTTCGCGAGCGATAGCAAGATTGTCGATAGGAACCTCGACAGCAAGAACACCATCGATATCTACAACATCACCGTTGGCGACAAGGACGACAAGATTGACCCGGAATACACCGTCCCGATGAAGATTGGTCTTTACATCTTGAAGGACAAGGACGACAAGATCCAGTTCGACATCCCGGTCAAGGGAAACCTCGACGACCCGGAATTCTCCTACGGCAAGATCATCTGGAAGACAGTCGTGAACCTGCTCATCAAAGTCGCACTCTCGCCGTTCAAGCTGGTCGGCAACCTCGCTAGTGCGGGCGCAAGCGCACTCGGCATCAGCCTTGGCGAAAACAACGAAGTGCTGATCGACTCGAACAGCGAAACGTTCACGAGCGAGCAGTACGCAAAGGCAATCCAAATGCTAGAGACAATCCGCAAAGACCCGAAGTTCGTCCTCACCTACACGCAGTATTACAACCCGCGCAAGACGGCCAAGGAATACAAGATCCATCAACTCAAGATTGACTACTACAAAGAAAAGAACAACAAGACGCAGCTGAACGAGCTGGACTACAGGGCTATCGAAGAAATCAAGGAAAGCAGCAAGGAATTCAAGGAATACACCAAGGTGCACTCCGCAGAAATCGACAAGAACTACATGATGAAAGTACTCCCGCAAATGGCAGTCAAGCGCAATGCGGATTTGCTCAAAGTGCTGCGTGAACAGAGCGGTGTCACGAAGAAAAACGTAAAGGTCATCACCGCACCTAGAGACCAGCTCCGCAGCTACAAGGGCAAGCCGATGTACAAAGTCACTATAGATGTGCAGTAATACTAGCTGGTAGAGCTTAGCTTGTAGAACTTAGTCAGTCATTACAAGTCAATAGAAAAGGCGGGTCATCAAGCCCGCCTTCTTTCTTTATAATTTCAAGATTCTTTATAATTTCAAGATCGTGTATTCGTTATTTTATTCATGAATCACGGTATTGGCGACCTTCTGGTCCGAAATCTTCACACCGTCCCAAAGAATCGCATCGCGGACTTCGGAATTTTCGATGACGCAACCATCACCAACGGACACGTTAGGACCGACCTTGGAATTCTTGATGACTACGTTTTTTCCGATGTGACAGGGCATGACAATCTCGGAACCTTCGAACGCCTGAGAATTCGACTTCTCGTTACGCTGGAGAATATACGCATTCGTCTCGAGCAACGTTTCGACAAGACCGCAATCCAGCCACTTCATGACAGGAGCCGTACGGAACTTGCAACCGCCCTGGATCATGCGTTCAAGAGCATCCGTCAACTGGAACTCGCCCTTCGTGCGGATGTCGTTCTTCATGAGGTAGTTCAACGATTCCTTGAGCGCCTTCACGTCCTTGATGTAATAAATACCAACGATAGCTTCGTCCGAAACAAACTCCTGCGGCTTTTCCACCAGGCGTTCAATACGACCGTCCTTGTCCGTCACGGCAACGCCAAAACGCTTCGGATCCTCAACCTTGAACGTATAGAGAATATTCTCATCTGCGTTCTTGAGAATCGAAAGATCGGCTTCAAAAAGCGTATCGCCCAAAATAATCAAAAGAGGCTCGTCATCGCTTACATAAGGGAGCGCGAGGCTAATCGCTTCGCCCAGCCCCTGTGGATTGGACTGGACCACCGTACGGAGAGCGCCCCATCCCGACTTGCCCTTTAAATAATCATCAATAACAGCAGCCTTGTAACCTGTAATAAAAATCGTCTCGGAAGGATTCAAAAACAGAGCATCATCAACAATCCAATCTATGATTGTCTTACCAGCAACAGGAAGCAAACACTTAGGAAGATTTTCCGTGTATGGACGCAGGCGAAGCCCATTTCCAGCAACAGGAAGAACTATTTTCATTCAAAATCCTTTTTGTAGAGTTTTAACTCAAACACCCTTACGTAGGCTATAATATAAAAAATTTGTATTTAAAAAAAAGCAATAACAATATTTTCAATCATTTTTCATTCTATGTAAATAACGAACCCACAACAGGTTCCCGAAACCATAAAAAAAACTCCATCCTTACAGATGGAGTTTAGTGGATGATGCAGGGGTCGAACCTGCGACCCGCTGATTAAGAGTCAGCTGCTCTACCAACTGAGCTAATCATCCAAAATCTTTGGTCGCATTCCCGTCTTTCGATGGGAGCTATGTCTTTGCAAAAATCAAAAGTCGCAGTTTCAAAGTTCGTTAGACGCTTATCTTTGTCTGACGCTTTTGTATTTGCAACACCTCGCCTTGCGGTTCAGTGTCTAGTGGATGATGCAGGGGTCGAACCTGCGACCCGCTGATTAAGAGTCAGCTGCTCTACCAACTGAGCTAATCATCCATAGTCGCTTAGGACGCGCACAATTATAGAAATAGACAAATGTTTTGGCAAGGGGAATATAGCATTTTTTTTAAAAATTTTTATATATTGTTATGTTGTAAGAACCCTCTGATATTCACACCATGAAAAAAACAATCATTCCGGTCCTGCTTTTATCTCTATTTTTCGCCTGCTGCGGAGACGACAAGTCCCCCAGTTCTCCTGATGACGATGAAAAAGTCTCAAGTTCTTCCCAAAACACCTCGGATACAAAGAAAAAATCGTCTTCGAGCAAGGGAAAATCTTCATCGAGCGTCAGTTCTTCCAGCACGAAAAGATCCTCGTCCAGCTCGTTCGATCCTTCGGACGTCTACAGAATTGAACCCTCTACCGTAACCAAGGGCACCATTACCGACAGTCGCGATGGCAAGACATACAAGACCGTCACCATCGGGACCCAGACGTGGATGGCCGAAAACCTGAACTACGAAACCGAAACCAGCGTTTGCGCCGACACGACGGATTCCGGCTGCAAGAAATACGGTAGAAATTACTACTGGTCAGACGTTATCGACTCCGAGAACAGCGGCTGCACAGAAACCGACCCCTGCGAGCAGCCCTTCAAGGGACTATGCCCCGAAGGGTATCGTGTACCTACTAATGACGACTGGACGCTCCTACTCCAGAAGGTCTCTATCGGAAAGGACAAGGACAACCATTATCTCGAGGCCGGATACAGGCTCTATTCCAAGGAAGATGGCGGTAGCGATGTTTACGGTTTCTCGGCCCATAGAGCGGCATCCAGCTTTTGGACATCGGCGCACTTCAACTACGAAAACGTCTACTATCACGAAGGATACAGGCGCGCCACACTGGTCTCGATTGGCTCCATGGTCGCCTACACTTATGGGGGCGAACGTGTGACTTCCCGCCGGTCACTCCGTTGCATCTTGGACGACAGACCCGTACAGGACCTGAACGACCCCTCCACGATCAAGTCAAAAGACGAGAATTGCAAAGACGTTAAATGGAACCCTAAAATCAAGCCATGCAACATTGGCAAAACGGACAACTGCGAATATGGAGAATTCGATGGTAAAAAGACCGTAAAAATCGGTAACCAAATATGGATGAAATACAAGGAATTGGCAAGGCCGCTCTTCAGTTCAGAAGAATGCCCTAGCGGTTGGACTGTAGCAGATTCGACACAATGGCAGGAACTCATCGACAATGTTGGAGGATACTGTTTTGCAGGCAAAATGCTAAAATCCACATCAGGATGGGAAAAAGGAAATGGATTAAACGCATACGGATTCAACCTCAAGCCGACGGGTTATCAATCTATCGCACTTGATTATGAAAAGCGCAGCGCCTACTTAGGAAGAGATTATTACGCAGGCCAATCAATCACACCAATTTTTATAAGGAAAAATTTCAACACAACCTATGATACCGCTATCAAGTTCTCGACCGATGATGGCGTAAGTTTCAGCAATCACAGAGACAAATCCGCAAACATCTTTTGCATCAAGAGCGGACCTGCCCCCGATATTTCGGATTCGCTGCTGAACCCGAATTTCGAGTACGGAGAGTTTACCGATTCGCGTGACGGACAAACCTACAAAACAACCATTATCGGCTCACAAAAGTGGATGGCGCAAAACCTGAACTACAAGACCGATTCCAGCATTTATATTCAAGACCACGTCTATTCAGACTATAGCAACAGTTTCGGGAGGCTCTATACATTTGAAGAAGCAAATGAGATATGCCCGGCGGGCTGGCACCTACCGGAAAAAGCAGATTTCGATACACTTATATCCATTGCCGCCCCTAATCACAAAACTAAAGAACTCGTCTCCAAGTATTATGGAAGAAACGATGCATACGGTTTTTCCATCGGCTTCGGCGGATATGCAGAAGACCGCCGCAAAGAATACAATTATATCTATTATTCCAGCCTTTACCATAAGGGCGAACGTGATGCAAGTGGTTCCGGAGATTTCTGGAGCAGTAGCATGCAATCGGACTCCATAGCATACATACTATTTACGTACATAGGCTCCATGTCCGACTCATTGAATGTCGGAAGAAGTTGGATAAATAAAGATTTCCATTCGGTTCGCTGCATAAACGACACACTCTTTAAAGAAGACAATCTCAAAGAAACCGAAGAAGAATCCAAATAATGAGCCTCAATTCCAACCGTCTAGACGCATTTCTTTCGCACCTCGGAGTGGAGCGGAACCTTTCGCCCGCCACTATCCAGAGCTATCAAGAAGACCTGCGGCATTTTATCGCATGGCTAGACGACAAAGGAATTGACCTCAAAGATTTGAAGCCCGAAACGCTCGATGAATTCTTGACGCTCACCGCCGGGCAGGTAGAATACTCCCCCACATCCGTCGCGAGGCATTTTTCAAGTCTGCGCGGGTTCCTCAAGTACATGCAGAACCAAGGCGAGTACGACTACAGCACGGAATCGATGCTCGCGACTCCGAAGCTCGGGCACTACCTGCCGCAGTACCTCACCCGCGAAGAAGTGGATAGCGTTTTCGAGAGTGCCGCGAACGGCAAGAACCCGCTCCGCGATACCGCACTCATCGAACTCATGTACAGTGGCGGGCTGCGCATTTCAGAAGCGCTCGGGATCAAGCTTTCGCAAATAGACCTCGACAACGAATGGCTCACGCCGATTGGCAAGGGCAACAAGCAACGCCTCGTGCCGCTCGGCAGCAAGGCAAAAGAAAACCTTCGCGCTTGGATTGAAGGAGGTCGCCCGCTCACGCATCCCCAAACGGACAACGTCATTCTTAACGCCCACGGCAAGCCGATGAGCCGCATGGGGGCCTGGAAAATTGTGCAGCAGCACACATTGCACTTGAGCAAGCAAGTCTCGCCGCATACGTTCCGCCATAGCTTTGCCACGCATTGCCTCGAAGCGGGAATGGACTTGCGCGTGCTACAAGAACTGCTCGGCCACGCCGATATCAGCACCACGCAGATTTATACGCACATCGACAAGGAATTCATCAAGCAGGAACACCATAGTCACCATCCGCGGGAAAACGCACGGACTAGGCAAAATCAACAATAAACAAGACCCATTACGGCAAAGGCCCTGCCAACATTGGGCATATTACACGCCGGCGTTTTCAAGGCGTTTCACATGACAATATGCCAGTTCCTTGGTTTTCTCGTCTCTGAGGTGCAAGCTGGAGCCTTCGCAGTAGCGCCAGTATTTGCAATTTTTGCATTCCCCAGTCTTTGCCCAGCTGCGGTCGCGCATCACCTGGTAGCGATTCTGCCAGACATCCCACAAATCGTCTTTGTAGATGTTTCCCTGGATGTAGTCACCGCGCAAGCTCGGGCACGCCGAAATGCTCCCGTCGCAAAGCACCGACGCAATGTTCACGCCCGCCCAACAGAAGAACGGCTGATCGCGAACTACTTTTTCGTAACTGCCAAGGAACCCTTCGCAATCGTAGTTCACGTTCATGAGATTCTGAGCCTTCGCTTCGCGGATAAACTCAAAAGTCTGCCTAAATTCCTCGTTTGAAAGCTGGAACAGCGGATTATCCTTGGCGCGACCTTTCGGGAAGACGTTCGAGACTCTCCACCGCCTGACGCCGAGATTCAAAAGCAGGTTAAACAGCTGAGGCAATTCCTTGAGATTCTTTCTGTTCACGCAAGTCATCACGTCGAACAAGATGCCATCGGTATGCGCAGCCATGTTTATCGCCCGTATGGCACGTTCAAAGCTGTGCGGATTTCCACGGAAATGATTGTGGTTATCTTCGAGGCCATCCAGGCTAATCGTAAGCGATTTGAGTCCCGCATTCAAAAGTTTCGTATAACGTTCAGGAGTCAACGCCAGACCGTTTGTCACCATTCCCCACGGGTAACCGCGAGCCTTGATTTCCTTAGCACATTCTTCGAGGTCCGGGCGCATCAAAGGCTCCCCGCCGGTAATCACAACCGCGAAATTCTTAGGGTCGATATGCGGAGCGAGACTGTCCAAAACGCGAAAAAAATCTTCGCGGGGCATGTCCGGAATGGCATCCGCAACGCAATCGCTACCGCAATGCAAGCAGTGCAAATTGCAACGTAACGTACATTCCCAAAAGAAATACGTCAACTTGTGCGTTCTGATTTCACTATGACGATAAAGGCGGTACGCCTCAAGAGCAAGTTTTTTCTTTAGACCGAGATGCATATTTAGACGAAAGACGAAAGACGAGAGATGAAATGTTAGTTTTTTCAGCCAGTAGAACTTAGTAACGTCATCCTGAACGTAGTGAAGGATCCAGTAAAGTTTTAGTTGGTAGAGCTTAGATATTTTCTAAGCTCTAAGCTCTAAGTTCTAAGCTCTAAACACTAACAACTACTTTTCCTCATCACACGTTCCGTTGAACATGCAAGGAGGACCGTAAAGAACTGGTGACATATCCAGGATTTCGTATTTTTTCAAAAACTCTTTTTCACTCAAATCTACGGTTTTACTACGGTAAATTACATTCCCATTTCCATCCTTTGAAACTTGAAAGGACTCGCCATCGTCACAATCCATGCTATTCCCGTTCTTGTAGCAAGGGACTTTTTTCTTGACATTTTCAACAACAGTCAATATGTCATAACGGGCCTTGAATTCCGCTTCGTTATAGACATTGCCGTCATCGCACTTGTAAACCTGATTCTTGATGATGACGACCCCGTATTTTGCACAAATTTGATCGCCGGAGCAGCTAGGAATAGACGTTGAATCCTGATGCGTTTCGACACAAGTCAACCCGCCATTACAACTCAAGGTCGAATCCCCTTCTGATTTTATGCAAACGCTCGACATGACTCCGTACAACGGAACAGCTTCAAAGCCCTGACTAGAGCTCGACATTACCGGAACGCCGTACTTGGGAGCAATCATGCCCTTGCTGCTGGAACTCATCACGACGCCATACTTGGGGGCGATCATGCCCTTGCTGCTGGAACTCATCAAAACGCCATACTTGGGTGCAATCATGCCAGCACTGCTACTAGGTTCTGCCCCACAAACGTCAGGCGGGCAGCCGTAAAGATCCGCATTCTGGTCTAAGCTGCTGGAACTTACTTTTTCTTTGACGGAACTTGAAGACGGAGCTACCGCAGCAGAGCTCGATGTTGCGGATTCTGCAACCGAACTCGATGCAGGATTTTGCACGGCAGAACTGGAACTCGGACCTTCCGTCGCGGCACTCGATGAATCAGGAACAACCTGAGGAGCAGTCGGCGTAGTGCTGTTGTCGCAGGCATTCCAGAAGAAAGCCGTCAAAGCAAGCAAAACTTTTTTCCAATGTTTATACATTAACCCACCTCCTTATGAGAGATATTTTCTCCTTTAATATAAATAAGCAAGAGCTATTTTACAATTGTGGGAAAAGGCCCAATTGTAAAAAGAACCCATTTTAAAGAAAAAAAATGCAAATTTTTCGCTCCATTGTATAATATAAGCAAATCAGGCGCTATTCCTAGCGGTTCGGAACATAAACCATTCTCGTTGCGGCAGGGCGCCCTAAGGCCTCTGCACGAATGACATAAGCGCCCTGGGGGTAATTGACGGGAACATTCCAGCCATTCGTCTCGCCAAGACAATTCCCGTTCAAATCGAACAAGGAAAACTTTGTCCAAGTCAAATTAGCAAACGTCATTTTGCGAAGAACGACAGTCGAATCCTTAACGACAGTGGAATCGCCGGGAACATCATCTGAACCGGCTTTACGCACCTTGAGGCTCTTCGCCATGAACTCGATAATGTAGGAGCCATCGCTCTCGGGAGCAAGTTTCTTGCCTGCCTGCTCCACGACTGCATTTTCGCCAACGCTCTTCGTATCGATTTTCACGCGCAACGGAACACTTTTCGGCATGTGTTCATTCGGGATTTCCCAGTTCACCGTAAAGCCGTCTTCCGTCGCAGTCAAAGTTGCGGCGTCAACCACAAAATGAGCCCGGTGATAAGCCCCAACGGTTCCAAACGGAGCAATCCATAATTTATTTTCAATGGCGTGCTCGAAAATTTTCTTGATATCCGACGGATCAATCGCGTAATCGTCCCCCGCATCATCCGTAACGCCATGATTCAGCACGACAAGCCACGAGCCGCCCTTCACTTGGACCTCCCATGGCTCCGCTCCCTCAAAATTACCGATAAACGCAGCCGTGTCCAATGACGAAAGCATTTCCGTTACAGAAGCGCCAGACCGCGTCCAGATTTTCGCCCGAATACTCATCCAGTCCGGTTCCACATCCCATTCGTTACGGCCATGCCATCCGCAATCGCGATTGATGAAATGCCGCTTGGCAATCACGCCCTTGACCTTATCGCTATTTTCGCAGAAAGGCGTCGCAAGCGAAGTCACTTTCACATCTGCGCCCAGTTCCGCAAGCGTACTTTCAATCGTATTTGCATACTTGACAATTTCATCTTCAAGTTCGCTGTCACTGCCAACACCAGTCAAATGCGCATGCGTCCTGGTGTGGTTCCCGATTTCGTTTCCCGCTTTTGCAAGCGCGGCAAATCCCGCGGCATCTTGCTTCAGGCCATTTCCCATATCCGTGAGGAAGAACGTCACGTGGACATCCGGTAACTCATCCAGTATCGGTTTCAAGTTCTGCGGCTGATTCGCAAGCGCATCGTCAAAGGTAAAACTTACGGCCCCGACATAGCCGTTCCAAGGAATGGTTTTTATAGGAGTTTCTGCCATACAAAGTCCTGCCAAACTAAGGGAAACAGAGCTCGCCACAACCGCGGCACGCATTGTTCTTTTCAGAAAAAATATTTTCATAATTCTAATCCATTAAATATCAATAAATATAGTTCATGACCGTAGGTTGTGGACGTTTTGTCAATGGTAAACATCGCCACATTGGACATTTATCCGCAAAGTGAAAGTATGTTTATATTGGTAAATTATGTGTTCTAGAACCTTAAAAATTGCGTTTTTAGCCCTTTGGGGCGTGGCAGTGAGTAGCGTTTCTGCCCTCGGCCTTGCTGACGGGGCGGCAAAGTTCGTCGGTAACATTCCGGTCGATGGCGAAGTTCCGTCTGATTTCGCGAAATACTGGAACCAGATTACCCCTGAATACGAATGCCTGTGGGTTCAAATTGAAAAAAATCGTGGCGAATACGATTTTTCCAAGTGCGATGCCATTTACAACTGGGCAAAAGAGAATGGGGTCCTGTTCAAGTTCAACACACTCGTATGGGGTTCGCAATACCCAGGTTGGATTCGCAACCTAAATGTCGAGGAAACCAGGGAAGCCATTACCGCCTGGTTCGATGCCGTCGCGGAACATTACCCCGACCTGGAAATGATCGACGTGGTAACCGAGGCTGGCCGGTCAGCAGATAACCAGTATCATTCCGGATTCGGCAGAGGCAATCTCTTTATCGATGCCCTAGGCGGTGACAACGATGGCGACTACAATTTCGTCACTACGGCCTTCAAGATGGCTCGCGAGCGCTGGCCCAAGGCGATTCTCATTTACAACGACTACAATACGTTCCAATGGCAAAGAGATGTCGGCATAAATCTTATCAATACCATCAAAAAGAACGGTGCGCCAGTCGACGGTTACGGATTGCAAGCACATGATTTAATGACAACGGGCTCCGGCCCGACAAACTGCATCCACTTCAACACCCTAAAAAAATACCTACAAGAAATTATCGACAGCACGCAGATTCCATTGTACATTACCGAGTACGATATAGGAACCGTGAACGACGATATTCAGAAAAGATGCTATTCAGAACAAATCCCCCTTTTCATGGAAGAGGAGCGTATTGCAGGCATTACCCTTTGGGGCTATATCTATGGCAAGACATGGGCATCTTGCAACGCAAAGGATCTAGGGTGTTCCGGCATTATCAAGGATGGCATAGACCGCCCGGCAATGACCTGGCTCAAGGAGTATTTCAATTTTCAGGAAGATACCACTGCGAAGGATTCGACTATTGGCGATTCCACGATTGCAATCGGTAGCGGATTCCACCTGCAGGCAAGCACCCTCCAGGCATACGACGTATTTGACCTGAACGGCGTCCGACTCGGCCGCCTGCGCGCCTACTCCATAGACGAGGCCGTTTCGACACTCCAGAATACAAGCGACATCAAGGTCCAGGGCGTCTACATGCTCCGCTCCGTGAGGAACGGCACCATAAAACAAGTGCGGATTGCACGGTAACGCGCCTTATTCAACGAACATCCGCAATAAGGGTTCCGTCTTTTTTGCGGAGCCCTACAGTGGCAAGGGGAATTTTATCAAGATAGCCTAACTGCTCTAACGTAAAAGATAAGTCCGTCATTTTAAAGCGATATAACGCCAACCATCCCAGAAAGCCCTCTTCATGTTCTTTGTTTCTGCGGGCAAGGGCAAATATTTCATCACAGGTTTTCCCGGCAGTAGATTTACAAGTATGTAGGCCAGACATTCCATCCAGGGCAAACGATTCCATTGTCCATATTCTATGGCTCTGGTGAGATAGAGCAATCAATGTGTCGCCATCTTTTTCAATAGCCCGTTGAATGCGGGAAAAGTCTGTTGAAGACAAATTGCAAGGGTATGCCAAACCGTCTTTAAAGCACATTTCAAACGGAATAACACCATCACCTTCATAAGGGTGTATCCGCTTGTAATAAATAGAACTAAATAGGTAATCTATTTCAAAACGTTCTGCAAAACTTGATTTATCGACATAGACACTATATCGTTCTTCCACCCAAGGTAATTTCTCAGCTGCTAGAACACTGTCCGGGAAAAGTTTCTTTGATACAACAACTCGAGCGAACAATTCATCGCATTTTAAACCATCAGAAGACCAACAAACCGCCTGATAGGTACTGTCATCATTAAGATATATAGGCGAATAGAACGGATCACCCTTAAAAACCAAAAAGCCGTCCTTTAAGACTAAACTTGGAGAGGAATTTTCGTACGCATTATAGTAGACATACTGCAAACGGACCTTTATTCCCTTTTGTGAATCGATATAGTTAAACTTCTTGGCAAGACTCACAAGCAAGGCAGAATCCAGGGAACAAGGATGTTTCACCGAGACACCATCAACGTCCGAAAAACAGACGTCGTACAATAATTTTCCATTTGTGCTGTCCAGATCATAATCTAATTTAAGAAAATCAAAAACCTGTGAATATTTATCATCACTCGTGTCATAAGGAGTGAAATAATTATTGAATTGTGCAGAATCTAGCACCCTATAAGTTTTCAAGGAAACCGTCTCGGCCTGCTGGCCACACCCGAGCAAAATCATCAATGCGACAATACCGGCAAGCTTCACCCAACTTGAAAGTTCCATTTTCATCAATCCAACTGCACAATCTAAATTCAGCATTTCCCTAACCACCAACCACTAACCACCAACCACTAAAATTACTATTTTTACGCCGTTCAAATTATAAAACAAGGATTAACAATGAGCAAGAATTACAAGATTGCAGTGCTTCCGGGCGACGGTATCGGTCCCGAAGTGATGAAAGAAGCTGTCCGCGTGCTGGACGTGGTTTCCAAGAAGTTCGGTTTCGACGTGAACGCCGAATGGGCAAACGTCGGTGGCGCCGCCTACGACGAAAGCGGTTCTCCGCTGCCGG
>Ga0310696_10001373_pt1 | contig 35443 bp, 28 predicted proteins | sample AusTroGonzalo_MG_4_FD_203885 | JGI IMG/M metagenome (GOLD analysis project Ga0310696, IMG submission 203885) | Bovine rumen microbial communities from tropical cattle in Woodstock, Queensland, Australia - Gonzalo_02 (v2) (version 2) | ecosystem: Host-associated > Mammals > Digestive system >... | reverse complement strand
ATATGGAGTGTGACGGAATCGTTGGTCGTGCCACGAAGGGTAAGAGCCTCCCCAAAAGCCTCACCCCCAGCCCCTCTCCCAAGGAGAGGGGAGTGGTTACCTTTCTCGGCAAAGTTATTGACAGTAGGATTATCTACTCCCCTCTCTCTGGGAGAGGGGGCGGGGGTGAGGCTTTTTAGCTTTTCATTCAACTCCCTTATCTCTTCCAATTCCATCGCCAGATACTTGTTGCGGAACTTGAAGCGCCAGTAGAGTCCGATAGCGAAGGAACAGAAGGCGATGATGACAAAGGTTTCAAGAAAATTGACGACAGAAAACTGATTACCCTCTACCCTATCGCTCAGCACGAAGTGGCGATAGAGACAGACGCCTAATGCCACGAGTGGCGTGTTGATGAACTGGAACCATAGGTTACGGCGGATAATGTATTCGGCACCTTTCTTAAACGACCTCGGCATCTTGACGACATACTTCAGAATGACATCCGTCATTATGCAAATTGTGAAACCGATCACGCCCAAAGCTACCAGATGTATGTAAGCCTGCCACTGCCACGCATCCAATCCGAAGGGCTTGAACACGGCCAGCGCCACCACCACAAACATGGTGCTGATGATTCTCGTCGTAATCGTTTCTATACGTCCCTGTTTCATACAAAATGCAAAAGTAGCGCTTTTTCCCTAAACAGCCAAACCATTCATCACATTTTTGCCATTTGTCACACCATCCGTCACATTTCCTTGCTGTTTATCCCAGAATTTTGGAGGGATAGGTAGTACACCCTACCTTTGCACACAGAAACGATTTTTATTGCGTCAAACAAGGAAAAAGTTTTAAATAATGAATGATATGAAAACAATGAGATTCGCAGCACTGATGGCTGCAATGATGGTGACGATGACAATGACCGCCAACCGATGGAGCAGCGAGAACAGAGCGATGCTTGCATCAGCTCTGTCGAGTCGCGACAGAGGTCGAGCTGTGCTCAAGACACAGGACTGGGGCGGACGAGTGATTGACGAGAAGGGCGAACCGATGCCTTTCGTGAATGTAGTGCTGCTGTCGCTGCCCGACTCGGCCTTCGTGCAGGGAGCGATGACGGATATGGACGGCGTGTTCAAGATTGTGACGGATGTGAATCAAGGATTACTGAAGGTGACGAGCGTAGGGTATGAGACCTTATATATCAGCCTCACCCCCGGCTCCTCTCCGACGGGAGAGGGGAGTGAATACACTCAAGGCGGAAATGCAGCAGAAGGTGTAACTACTCCCCTCTCCAATAGGAGAGGGGCCGGGGGTGAGGCTTTTGGGGTGAGGCTCTTGACCATCCAAATGAAGGAGGACGCACAACTGCTCAGTGAGGTTGTGGTGAAGAGTCAGTTGCCGAAGACCCACGTGAAGGGTGACGCCATGCGCACCACCGTCGCTGGCACGATACTGGAGAAGGCCGGAACCGTCTCAGATGCCCTGTCGAAGATTCCTTCGTTAGAGGCTGAGCGCGACGGCGGCGTGAAGGTGCTGGGCCGTGGCGATGCCGAGGTGTATATCAACGGCCGACGGGTGCAGGACATGAAGGAACTCTCGCGTTTGCGTTCCGACCAAATCCAGTATGTCGATGTGGTACAGAACCCAGGTGCCCGTTATGCCGCCTCTGTAAAAGCCGTTGTTCGTATCACGCTGAAGAAAGCACAGGGCGAAGGCTTCAGCTTCCAAGACTATATTGACGGCATGTATCAGTATGGTTACACGCTGACCAACAACCTCGACGTGAACTTCCGCACGGGCGGTCTCGACATCACAGCTTCGCTATGGGCAGGGCGCTATGGCCATGCAAAGTCGTTACAGGAGCATGAACTCACCTATTTCGTGGGAAAAGACTGTTACCAGAGTAACACCTCGCAGGAATCGAAAAGTATCTGGAAAGGGTGGTCACCACAGTTACAAGTAAACTATATGGTTAATGAGAACCACAGTTTTGGTGCCTTCTACAAAAACGACCGACATCCAAGCACCGATTTCAACAGTCATTTTTATACAGACAACTATGTGAACGGCACATTTGACGAGCATTCTGAGAGCCGCATCTGGCAGGATGAGAATTTCAGCAAGCATATCTTCAATGCCTATTATAACGGCAAGGTTGGCCAACTGAGTATCGACCTCAATATCGACGGACTTTTCGATGATACCAAGACACCAGGCAGCACCACAGAGACGACAGTCCCTGCTTCTGGAGATGCCACCACCCCTCGCACTATCGAGAGCAACACCAATAGCAGCAACAATTTCTGGGCCTCGAAGCTTATCTTCAGCTATCCCGTGCTGAAGGGAAACCTCTCCGTTGGCGGCGAGTACAGCTACAACCATCGCACGGATGCCTACACATTCCAGGCCTCCGACTATGTGCCAGTCAAGGCCACCGACACGGAGATCAACGAGAAGTCTGCAGCAGCTTTCCTTGAGTACGGCAGGCAGTTTGGTAAGGTGTTCGCCCAAGCAGGACTGCGTTATGAGCACCTGACGAACGACTACTACAATTTTGGCGTAAAAGAGGACGAGGTGTGCCGCAACTACGGCGACTGGTTCCCTACTGCCACCATCTCGGCGCCCATCGGAAAGATGCAACTCAGCCTGTCATACCGTCGCGACATCCAACGTCCAAACTACTCAAACCTGACCAGTTCGACGGTCTACGTCAACCGCTACACCTATCAGAGCGGCAACCCCTATCTGAAGCCAACCTACACCCATAGCCTCGTGCTGAACGCAGCCTATCAGTGGACAAACCTGTCCGTCAACTATGGCCGTCTGAAGAACAGCGAAACGATGTCCACCGAGCCTTTCCCCGGCAGCACGGATCCGCTTATCAGCCTCGTCCGTCCCATCAACAGCGCAGAGGACTACAACCAACTTTCGCTGAGCCTCTCCGCACACCCCACTATCGGTTGCTGGCACCCAATGTGGAATGTGTTCACCGTATTCCAGAACTACAAGACACCGACGGCGAATGGCACAATCAAGACACTTGACAAACCCTACGTCTCGCTCGTCTGGAACAACGACATCGAACTGCCACACAGTTTCCGTCTGAGCGCCAACGCCCAGTGGGCCACGAAAGGCGACTACAACAACTTCAGCATCACCGCCCACCGTTTCAACCTCACGCTCGGCGTGCAGCGCGACTTCAACCTCCGTCGCCTCGGCACCCTAACCGCCGACCTCCGATGCTTCGACATCTTGAACACCAACAAGACCGAGGCCGTCATCTACGGCATTCGCGAGCTGACCACATTCAACCCTGCCCGTCGCACTTTCATGCTCGACCTCACTTGGAAGTTCAACGAGGCCCGCTCTAAGTACCGCGGAAGTGGTGCCGGCGAGAAGCAGAAAGCAAGGATGTAATAAGAACTTCCCTTAGAATTTGGTAGACTCTACAACAATGTGTATTTTTGCAACGTCAAATGAATAAAAGAAACAAAGACAAAAATGAATAAAATAATTGTGCCGAGGCGAAGGAAAATTTAATGACTGAATGAATAACTATGAAACAGGAAATCAATCCCAAGGACACCAACAGAGCCATTGCGTTCGAGCTGTGGACGAAGTCGCCCATGCCGATGGTGACGCTCACCAAGACTTTCGATGTGACGCGGCTCTGTAAGGTGAGTCGGCGGCGGGGTATGAAATTCAACATGCTGCTCTGCTGGTGCATCGGCCGTGCAGCATCAAAGATTGAGGAGTTCTTCATGTTGCCCCAGAACGGGAGGCTGTACAAATACGACCGTATGGCGATCAATGTGATAGCAGATAATGTAAAGGGCGGACTCAGTTTCTGCGACGTTGCCGTCAGCGACGATTTGGAGGCGTTTAATGCCAACTACCTGCATCTGACAGAGACCATCAGCCAGACCTGTCAGGACATTCTAGACGATGAGGCCGTGATAGTCGGCACGTCGGTAGTCACTGGCACAGAGCTCGACTGCATCGTCAACCAGTACAGCGGCATCTACAACAACCCCTTCCTGGTCTGGGGCCGCTACCGCAAAGGCTGGCTGAAGACGACGCTCCCCATCTCCTTCCAATTCCATCACGCCCAAATGGACGGCTCGCACGCTGCCCGATTCCTGGAAGAACTGCAACGGACAATGAAAACAATCTAATGGAAACAAATCAGATGAAAAAGACGGTTACAATGTTTCTGATGGTGCTTTCGGCCACAATGGTTGGAGCGCAGGACCTGGCACATTACAAACGAGTGATTAAAGAACTGAGCAGTGCCAAGTATCAGGGGCGCGGCTATGCCAAGGACGGTGCCAATAAGGCGGGGCGATTCTTGCAGCGAGAGTTCGAGAAGGCTGGTGTGGACGAGGTGACGCTGCAGCCCTTCAAGTTGGACATCAACACCTTCTGCGGAAAGATGCAGATGTGGGCCGACGGACGGAAACTGCGCGCTGGCGTGGATTTCTCCATGCGAGAGTATTCGCCTGGAGTGCATGGCGAGTTCTCCGTCTATCATGTCGATACGCTGAACTACGATGCCGAACGAATGTTTGCCGACCTCGCCAAGCCTGAGTACGCCAACTGTCTCGTGGCTTGTGAGTTCTGGTTCACCTACAAGCATCGCAAGGACTTCTCCCGTCTGCAAAAGTCGGGTGAGTGTCCGAATGCCGGACTCATCTACACATGGGAGTCGCCCATAAAATTCTTCAAAGCCTACGGCGAGAAGGTGGTGGATAAGCCCATTATCTGGGCGACGCCCGAGGCCATCGAAGGCGTGCAGCGCGTGAAAGCAGACGTCGATAATAAGTTCCTGAAGGACTACGAGTGTTTCAACGTCATTGGTAAAGTGGCTGGCGAGCGACACGACAGTTGCTATGTCTTCACGGCGCATTATGACCATCTGGGCAATCTGGGCAAAAAGGTCTTCTATGCCGGTGCCAACGACAACGCCTCGGGCACTGCCGCCATCGTCACCCTCGCTGCCTACTACGCCAAGCATCGTCCGCCCTACGACATATACTTCATCGCCTTCTCGGGCGAGGATGCCAACCTGCGTGGCTCCACGTGGTTTGCCGAGCATCCCATCGTACCACTGAGTCAGATCAAGTACCTGTTTAATATAGATATGATTGGCGACAACAACCCCGTCCAGTACTGCGAGGTCAGCGATGAGGGTATGCGCGGCTACTCACTCTTCAAGAAGATCAATGCGGAAAAGCATCACTTCGAGGACCTGCATCGTGGCGAACTGGCTGCCAACAGCGACCACTATCCCTTTGCCACGCGCCATGTGCCCTGCATCTTCTTCGAGAACGAAAAGGGCGATGCCTTCCAGTACTACCACACCATCTTCGACACCTACAAGACCGTCCGTTTCGACAGCTATGAGCCCGTCTTCCGACTGGTACGCGACTTTGTGGAGCTGTATTGACAATAGAAACAAGATGACTCAGTTGCCGAACATCATAACCCTACTCAGGATTGCAGGCTCTTTCGGTCTGCTCTTTTGCGATGTGACGGGGGTGGCATTTTGGACAATCTATGCTCTCTGCGGCATCAGCGACATCGCCGACGGGTGGCTGGCCCGGAAGCTAAAGTGCTGCACCCAGAAGGGAGCATTGCTGGACAGCGTGGCAGACATCTGTTTCGTAGCGTGTTGTGCCTGGGAGCTCCTGCCGATACTCCATCTTCCGCAATGGCTATGGCTGTGGGCAGGGGTTATCGTCGCCATTAAAATCGTGAATCAGCTTTCGGCACTCGTGATGCACGGGCGTTGCTGTTTCCCTCACACCATCGCGAACAAGTGGACGGGATTCCTGCTATTCATAGCAGTCCCCATGACATTTTGCACAATCGTCCCCATCGCCATTGTGGCCGCTATCGCCACGTTTGCCGCTATACAAGAGGGGCATTTCATCAGAACAAAAAAGAAAAATATGAATAAAATGATTGCTTGCTGTGGCATCAACTGCGAGACCTGCGAGGCTCGCATTGCCACGATGAAAAACGACGACAAAATGCGCGTCGATGTCGCTAAGAAATGGTGCGAAATGAATCACACCGACCAGATTACGCCTGAGAGCATCAATTGCACGGGTTGTCGCGTGGAAGGCGTCAAGTTCTATTTCTGCAGCCATCTGTGCGAGGTACATAAATGTATTACTGCCAAAGGTTACGAGACCTGTGCCGAATGTCCCGACAAGAACACCTGCAAGAAGGTTGACGCTATCTGGGAGAATTGTGCCGAGGCAAAGGGAAATTTGGAAGCTATGCGCTATAGAGAAGAAGCCATCGAATGTGTAAAGGATCATGTTCTCCTGATACACAAGAAAATACATGACAAGTATGAAGGGGATTTTGACAGAATCTATACGGAAGGGTACAACAGCAAGTCCTATACGGGTAAGGTGATTGAGCCAGGAAAGGTTTATGAACTGAGTTATCTGGAATGTACGTGCCCTAAAGTTAAATGTGGGCAGAGAAACCATCCGCAGCAGTGTGAGTGCTCACGACAGAGCATTCTATATCTTCTTTCGCAACTTGAACCGGACAGCCAATTCGATGTTCGGATTGAGAATACGATTCTCAGGGGAAGCGACCGCTGTACTTTCAGAATAACAAGACATGAAGGTTATTGAATTAAATATCGGCCCTACGCCGGCGCTGCTCATTGGCGAAAAGAGCGAAATTACGAACATGGGAAGAGTTTGCCTTAGACGAGGCATTTGAAGCCTACGGCATCAGGGATATCATGCATCAGATGGTATCGGGACATGTCTGGATGCTGTACGTCCTGACCATCGGTCTTGTCCTCGCCTTTTGTCTGGCAGGACTTTATGCTAGGATGCTCATAAAACGTCGCTGTCTGGATGAGGTGGGTGCGGGCTTCGCGGGTTGCCCAAGCGACGTGGGGCGTGAGGACTTCCGTTGGCGCCTTCCCGGAAAAACACTTCCGCAGGCCTCGCGCAGGCCGCTTCCGCGTCTCTGCCGTGCCCCTCCTATAAGACTGCGCGTGGTCTCTTAGGAGGGTCAAGCAGGTCTCTTATGTCCCCTTTCGCGCTGCAAAGATACGGCGCCGCCGTTGCGCTCCACGAATCCCCGCCGCAATTTTTTCGCATCGCCATCGTTTTCCGTCAGACACACTGTCCCTGTTACAGCGTTACAGTGTTACAGTTCAAAATCCCCTATTCCATACCCCTGAAAATACTTCTATATTTATATATATATATATAAATATAGAGTTAATTTTTGACCCTTAGACAATCGTTTTTTGAACTGTAACACTGTAACGCTGTAACGGAATCCCTGTCCAGACTGTTTCGGCGATGGCCGCAGGGCGAGGCCCGCATCCAGTTAGGCGATGAGACGGTCATCATCCACAAGGACGAAGCCTTCCTCGTAGAAGGGGGCAACATTCCTCACTCCTGCTGGAACAATACCGACGGCGTGAAAAAAAAGGTAAGCGAAAAAAGCAGTGTATCAGAGTTCATCGGGGAGCAATTCGACGACTTGTCCTCCACGCGCGACGACGAGCGTGGAATGGAACAAGCGCGAACGCTCTACCAAACGCTCCTGAGCCAGAACAATGCCCCGATCTATCTTCTGCTGCATTTCATAGATTTCTCTGTCACTCATGGCTGTCGGTGTTTTTATAGGTTTCGGACAAGAGGCTGAAACGTTCCTCATCGATGATTTTGATTCTCGAATCCTTCCAGCCACAAGCTATCTTGGAGGAAGGAACGGTGGAGTTGTCGTAGAGTGCCCAGTAGTCGACGACGGGGATGTAGAGCTGGAACAGATTCGACAGCCCGGCGTGGAAGCGGCGGTAGACGACATCGGTGGGGATGTTGTGGCCGCCCTGGCTTACGCGCTTGGCCACGCGGGCCACGGCCTGTTCGGGCGTGGAGAGGGAGAAGAAAAGGAGGGTGACGAAATACCCGCGCTTCTGGGCCTGCTGGATGAGCTTGATATAGGAGCGCGTGGCCAGGGTGGTCTCGAAGGCAAAGGTGTCTCCTTCCTTGAGTAGGTGGATAATGCGGTCGATCATCAGCCTGCCAGCCTGAATGGCTACGCCCTCGGGGTTAAAGGGCGAGAGACCTTTGGCTATCTCGTCGGCGTTGACGAACTCCCGACAATCCAGCATTTCAGGCAAGATGGTGAACGAGGCGGTGGTTTTTCCGGCTCCGTTGCATCCTGCGATGACGTACAAATTGTGCTTTTTCTGTTCTGCCATGGAATTAAGTCTAATTTGGGGCAAAGGTACAAAAAAGTTTGAAGTCAGGTGTGTTTCAATGTACAAAAGTTGCTAAAAAATGTGTTTTTTGCCTCAAAGAGGCACTTAAAAAGGGTTAAGGCGAGGATTATTGACAGAAAAAGCGTAACTTTGCGGCCGTTTTCAATCTCTAAAGTCTGAACATGAATCTTTACATCAGATATTTCGACGACGAAGTCGTAGTGAAGGGGGTGGAAGAGGCTTTGCAGTTCATCGCCGCCATTCCGGGCTTCAACATCACCCCGCAGTTCGAGGAAGACTTCCGCGCATACGCCGAAGGTTCGATGCCTTATCCGAAAAGGTATAAGGTGCGCGCACGCGTGTACTTCATTGTCATCAAGACGCTGGCAGAGACCTTGGAGGAATTCAAGGCCAACGGCAAGAATGCCCAGAACGCCGAACTACTCGACGAGGCCAAGGCCGACCTCCTGGACTCCGCCGAAGCCGATGCCTACGTCGAGCCTATCGAGAAGCCTGCCATACTGCGTCCCAAGGAACAGGCCATGATGCGGCTGAACGACGAGTTGCCCGGATGGTACGAGGCTTCGATACACTTCAAGCGCGTCGTCCGCATTCCAACGACCGGGAAGTGCGACTACGTGGACACCGACTTCACGGTGCGCCTGAAGGCCTACAGCGGAATGGACTGCTACAACCGCGTCGTCAACCACCTGCGCACACGCTCGGACATCGACCCGCGCAGCCAGTTCCCCTCGGCCAAGGGCAAGAATTTCCACTTCACCTACCTCGGATTTAAACCTTACGCCGAATTGGACATCTAACAAGCAACCAGCGGAAGGCTGGTTCCAGAGAAAAAACATAAGTCGAATAATCATTAAAAAAAGGAATAGAACTATGAAACTGAAGAACATTTTCCTTGCCTTGGGAGTAGCCGCCTGCTCACTCCCTGCCATGGCTCAGTACGAAGGCACTGAATGGGAAGACCGCATCGGCACCGGAGAGGACAGCCTGCGCGCCCGCCAGAACTTGAGCCTGTTCAACATCGCCATCAAGAACAACAGCTTCGACGAGGCCTACGAGTCCTGGAAGCCCGTCATGGAAAAGGCTCCCTTCGCCAACCTCCGTATCTACACCGACGGTGCCTACATGTTGCAGATGCTCATCCAGAAGGAGACCGACGCCGCCAAGAAGAAGGCCTATTTCCAGGAACTGCTCGATCTGCAAGACCTCCGCATGAAGAACCTCGACGGCCTGAACTCCTTCGCCAAGAGCGACCGCCTGAAGGCTACTCAGGGCGACGTGGCCTATCCGAAAGCATACTTCTACGCCGTCTACGGTCCACAGGCCGTCCCCGGCGAGTACACCCATGACAAGGCCTACGAGATGTTTGCGAAAGCCAACAAACTGCTGGAGGAGCAGGGCGGACGCGAGGTGAAGGGCTACATGCTCGACGTCTTCTTCCGCATCAGCCTTGCCAAGTACCAGGCCGACAACAACGGCCACCGCGAGCAGTTCCTGCAGGACTACCTCGACAGCAAGGAACTCTGCGAGAAGATGCTGCAACTGGCCAAGGAAGAGAGCAACCCCGAGAAGGCTCAGAAGATCGTGGCCGAGTACGACCAGCCCCTGAACAACATCGAAGGACTCTTCGCACAGTCCAAGGCTGCCGACCGCGAACAGATCATCGCCATCTTCACCCCCAAGGTGGAGGCCAACAAGGATAACCTCGCCTACCTGAAGAGCGCCCTGACCCTGATGTCCGCCAACGACTGCGACGACGACCCCATCTACTACAAGGCTGCCGAATACGCCTTCAAGATTGAGCCTACCTTCGAGTCCGCCATCGCCCTCGCCCAGAAGCTCTACAAGGACGACAAGCACCAGGAGAGCGTCGATTACTACAACAAGGCCATCGAACTCAGCCAGAGCGACTTGCAGAAGGGTAACATCGCCATGCGCGTTGCCGCCGCCATGCGTAAGAGCGGCGACATGAAGAGTGCCTACGCCTACCTCGACAAGGCTATGGAGTACAACCCCGACCTCGAAGGCAAATGCTTCATGCAGCGCGCCAACATCGCCACCAAGGAAAAGAACTACACCGAGGCCAAGGCATACTGCGACAAGGCTTCCGCAGCAGACATCACCCTGGCCGGACAGGCACAGCGTCTGAAGCAGACCATCATCACCGTGGAGCAGCACAACGCCGAGTACGCCCGCCAGAAGGCTGCCTACGACAAGCAGCAGGCTGAAATCAAGGCCGAGGAAGACTTCTGGAAGCAAGGCTCCAAGAAGTAAGCCGCACACGTTCTTCTCACAACGAATTATACGGATTAAACGAATCCTTTGCAGCTCCTTTTCAGCCTGGGAAATTCGTTTAATCCATATAATTCGTTTAATTCGTTTAATTCGTTGTGAAATATGGAAAAAGCTATTAAATGGGGATTCATCGGTTGCGGCGAGGTCACGGAGAAGAAGAGTGGGCCGGCGTTCGGACTCGTGCCCGGTTCCTCCGTCGTCGCCGTCATGAGCCGCAAGGCCGAACGTGCCCAGAGCTACGCCCAGCGCCACCACATTCCCCGCTGGTACACAGACCCCCAGGCACTGCTCGACGACCCCGAAGTCAACGCCGTTTACATCGCCACCCCACCCTCTTCCCACGCCACCTACGCCATCATGGCCATGCGTGCCGGGAAGCCCGTCTACGTGGAGAAACCCCTTGCCGCCACCTACGAGGAATGCCTGCGCGTCAACCGCGTCTCCAAGGAGACACGGGTGCCCTGCTTCGTCGCCTACTACCGTCGCTACCTACCCTACTTCCTGCGGGTCAAGGAAATCGTTGAATCCCAGCAGATAGGGAAAGTCGTGGGCGTTCAGATACGCTTTGCCGTGCCGCCGCGCGACCTCGACTACAACCGGACGCAACTGCCCTGGCGCGTGCAGCGCGACATCGCCGGAGGCGGCTACTTCTACGACCTCGCCCCCCATCAGCTCGACCTCCTGCAAGAGTTCTTCGGCCCCATCCTGCGTGCCAGCGGCTTCTGCAGCAACCGTGCCGGACTCTACGAGACCGAAGACACCGTCAGCGCCTCCTTCCAGTTCCCCGACGGTCTGCCCGGCAGCGGCACCTGGTGCTTCTGTGCCCACGAGTCGGCCAAGACCGACCGCATCCAGATTATCGGCGACCACGGTCAGGTCAGCTTCTCCGTCTTCACCTACGACCCCATCGAACTCATCACGGAGGAAGGCCGCGAGCAACTCGTCATCCCCAACCCGCCGCACGTCCAACTGCCACTGATTCAGGAAGTCGTGGAGCACCTCCAAGGCAAGCGCATCTGCACCATGGACAGCCTCTCCGCCACCTCCGTCAACTGGGTCATGGACAAGATTCTGGGCAAGCTGTAGCCCCCTCTACCCTACTTACTTTTTCAGCAAATCGGGACGCAGGCGTTGGGTGCGTTCGAGGCTTTGCTGAAGTTCCCATTCTTTTATTTTTGCCTCGTGACCGGAGAGGAGGACGTCGGGGACACGCCAACCCTTGTACTCGGCCGGGCGGGTATAGACCGGTGCGGCGAGCAGGTTGTCCTGGAAGGAATCTGAGAGGGCACTCTGCTCGTCGCCGATGGCTCCGGGGAGGATGCGCACGATGGCGTCGGCCATGACGGCAGCGGCCAGCTCGCCTCCCGTGAGCACGTAGTCGCCGATGCTCACCTCCTTGGTAATCAGATGCTCGCGGATACGGTAGTCGATGCCCTTGTAGTGGCCGCAGAGGATGATGAGGTTCTCGCAGAGCGATAGTTCGTTGGCCATGGGCTGGTCGAACTGCTGGCCGTCGGGCGTGGTAAAGATGATCTGGTCGTAGTGTCGCTCGGCGGTGAGGGCACTGATGCAGCGGTCGATGGGTTCGCACTGCATGACCATTCCCGCGAAGCCGCCGAAGGGATAGTCGTCGATGCGACGGTCCTTGCGCACGGCGTAGTCGCGCAGGTTGTGGAGGTGGATTTCTACGAGGCCTCTTTTCTGGGCCCGTCCGATGATGCTCTCGCCGAGGAAGCCCTCGATGAGCTGGGGAAGTACGGTAATAATATCGATACGCATGGTTACCACTGGTTAGAAAGCATTTCGAGCATGTCTTTTGCGGTGAGCTTGAAGTTCTGGTCGGCACCTTCGAGGAGGCTGTCGGAGAGAGCCCGCTTGCTCTCGTGGAGGCGCAGTATTTTCTCTTCGATGGTGTGGTGCGCGACGAGGTGATAGACGGTGACGGCCTGCTCCTGTCCGATGCGGTAGGCGCGGTCGGTGGCCTGCTGCTCAATGGCGGGGTTCCACCACGGGTCGAGGTGGATGACGTAGTTGGCGGCCGTGAGGTTAAGCCCTACCCCACCCGCCTTGAGGCTGATGAGGAAGATGGGGCTCTTGCCCTTCTGGAAGTCGGCCACGAGCTGTTCGCGCTGTTTGATGGGCACGCCGCCGTCGAGGTAGAGGTACGGCAGGTGGTTCTCCTTCAGGGCACGGCCAACGAGTTGCAGGAAGGAGGTGAACTGGCTGAAGACCAACACGCTGTGGCCAGCTTCGACGATGGCCTGCACGAGTTCGAGGAAGGCATTGACCTTGCTCGACCCGGCGATCCAAGTGGGGTCGGTCAGTTCGGGACTGCACGCCGTTCGGCGCAGGCGAGTCAGTTCGGCCAGGGCGTTGATGGACAGACGGTCGCCCTCTTCCCTGACGCGCTGTTCGGCCTCGCGACGGATGACCTCATAGAAAGCCATCTCGTCCTCGGTCAGTTCCACGTCGAGGGTAATTTCGGTCTTCTCGGGCAGTTCTTTGACCACGGCCTGCTTGGTGCGTCGCAACATGAAGGGAGCCACGAGCGTCTGCAACTGCTGTTGGCGCTCGCTGTCCTGCAGGTTGGCGATGGGGATGATGAACTTCTGGTTGAACTGCTCGTAGGTGCCCAGCAGGCCGGGGTTGATGAACTGGAACAAGTTCCAGAACTCACCGAGGTGGTTCTGCACGGGGGTTCCAGTGAGTATGAGCCGGTAGCGGGCCTGTAGTTTCATGCAGGCGGCACTGGTCTTGGTGCCCCGGTTCTTGATGTTGTGTGCCTCGTCCAAGCAGGCGACGTTCCACTGTCGGCTGGTCGCTGCCTCGTGCAGGCTGACGAGGAGTCCGTAGGTGACGATGATGACATCGCCCGCCGCAGCCTCGTCGATGATGTGGTTGCGGTTGACGTACTCGCTGAGGACGTAGACTTGGAGGCTTGGAGCAAAGCGCTGGACTTCGTTGCGCCAGTTGGGCACGACGCTGGCCGGAGCCACGACCAGCGAGGGGCCTTCCTCCGCGCGTGCGAGCAGGAAGGCGATGGTCTGCACGGTCTTACCCAAACCCATATCGTCGGCCAGACAGGCTCCGGCTCCCCACATCGAGAGGCGGTAGAGCCATTGGAAGCCCTCGTGCTGATAGGGTCGCAGGGTGGCTTGCAGGGTTTCCGGCACTTGGGGGGCGGCTTTCTCGGCTTCCTCGATGCGCTGTTTCATGTCGAAGAAGTCTTCGTCGTGGCGGATATCTATCTCGCCGTTGACGAGGTTGCCCAGCAAGCCCATCTGCAAGGTGGGAACGGCGGGGTGTCCGCCCTCCTGGGTGACGATGCTCTCCAAGGCATCGAGTTGTCGGCGCAGCTTCTCGGACAGCCACAGGTAGTCGCCGTTCTGGAGCTGCACGTAGCCGCCGTGGCTGACGCCAATGGCTTGCAGCAGTTGTTGGGCAGTGAGCAGGGAATTGTCGTCGAGGCGTACGTCGCCCTCAATCTCGAACCACCGCCCGCGCGGGGTGACGGAGAGGTTCCAGTCGCCTGCCTGCTTGGCCGAGCGCATTCGGAGCTTCTCGCCCTCGGGCCACTCCACGGCGCAGATTTCGGTGTGTGCGCAGACGAAGCCCAGAATGTCCAGCACCTGCGGCGTGGCAAGGTGGGCACCTAGGTTCTCGGTCAGCTCGATGTCGTGGGCCTGGCAGAAGTTCAGGAGGACGGACAGGTTGCGTGCCTCGCCCTCGAAGTCACGCTCGATGCGCACCCGGCCGGAAGTCTCGTTCTGGTCGATGATGGTGCGTTCGCCCTGCGCCGGGGTCAGGGCCATCTTTCCGCCCATGAGCGGACGCACGATAACGTAGGCGTCGAACATCGTCTGCATGGTGGGGTCGGGCGTCAGACGTACAATGATGGTCGTCTGCGGCTCCAGGGTCAGCATTTCCTGTTCCTTGGGGATGAGGTCGCTGTGTATGTCCGTGACGCCGCCGAGCATGGGCAGCAGTTGTGTCAACTTCTCCTCGGCCGCAGCCGGGAACTCGGTCACGGAGAGCAATTCCATGAGCACGGAACGCTCGTGGTCGCTCATGGGGAAGGAAATGTATTGCATAGAGTCCACGCGGTGGTAGACACTCGTCTGGGAAATCATATCGCGGAAGTCCACGTTGGACTGTAGGTGGAAGCCTCCCTCGGGTTTGCGCTCGACAATGACGTAGGGCTTCTGTTCCTCGATGGTCACGCGGCGGTAGGGCATCTGCTCGCCGGTGTAAACGCGGTCGGAGCCAACCAGATGCGGCAGGATGACGCCCACCGTCAGGCGGTTCAGCCCCAAGAAGCGGATGTCGGCCACCACGGCCTGGTCGGTACGGTCCATGAAGGGTTCCGTGCCACTGATGAAGCGGCTCCAGGGCAACAGCTTTCCGGCTCCCCAACGGCCATCCTTCAGGCGGTTCTGCTCGCGCAGCTCCACGCTCTCGCCGTCGCTCAGAATAATGTACATGACGCGGTGCTCGCCCTCGTCCACGTTTTCGCGTTTCTTCGTCTCAGAGGAAATCAGGCGGTCGAGCATCTGCTCCCACGGGTCTTTGACCTTGACGAAGGTGGCAACGGGCTTGCTGCCGAAGTTGTTGGCGAGCGACTTCTTCTCTACCTTGCCGAGGGCGATGTACTGCGCGGCCTCGTGGCGGAGGAAGGCCGAATTGGGCTGGAAGTTCTCTGCGTTGAGTTCCATTCCCGTGAAGTTCGCCGCCAGAAGCATGGCGATTTTCTGCTGCAAGACGTACTGACGCGCAGCGAAGTCTATGGGGTTCATCAACTCGCTGAGTAAGTCCATGTCCATGCGTTGCTGGGGATGCGCGAGGGTATCGGCCAGCAACACGGCCGCTCCCACGCGCCACAGCTTGCGCCCGCCTGCTTCACGGGCTTGCCTTACGAAAGCGCGCAGGCGCGTCTTGCTCTCGTTTTCCTTGCTCGTCCACATGGCAATGACCCAGTAGAAAGCGGCAATCCCATCGACCAGGAAGCGCTCTTCCTCGCTCTTTTCCTTGGCCGAGCGCGACGAGGCGACCATTGCCTCGGAGAACACCTTGCAGGCCAGGTCGCCCTTCCCCTGTGCCATGGCGTGAACGCCCTTCAGCAAGAGGTCGGAATAGGTCATGCGCACACTGGTCGGAGGCGTGTATTGCCCCTGACAGACGAATCGGTAGTAGTTCACCAAGGCTTTCATCTCGCGGATGTCGGCGTCGCTGTTGTCAAACTTGCGGAGTCCCAACTGCCTGCGCAGGGTTTCTTCGGGATCCGTGTTGTCGTCTATCATCCACTTGCGAACCAGCGAACTGATGAAAGCCGGGAAGTCGTTGTCCCGAATCATCGTCATCAACGGCTCGAAGCGGCGGTCGTCCATCAACCCGATGAGATAGGGAGGCAGGTTGCTCTCCAGCACCATGGGAGCCGGAGCCTTGCCGGTGAAGCAGCGGCGGACAGCCTTCTGCAAGGCGTCGAACTCGCGGTAGCGCACCAGCGGCCAGGCGTCGAATTCCTCCAGCCATTCGGGATGCTCCTCCAGCGCAAAGCGGAAGAGCGGGCCATACATGCTGGGGCGGACGAATTCCTGTGGAGAGGTGAAATGGGTGGCATCTTGATGGACGACAAACTCCTGCTTGATCAGCTCGGCCGTCAACAGGGGAAGCTCGCCCATGAGGCAAGCTCCGTGGACACTGAGCTGCGTGCGGTCGTCGTCAGACAGATTGCCACCGATATAGGCATAGAGACACGCCAACTTCTGAAGTGCCTCTTTCTGAGTCAAAAGATACTGTTTAATTAAGGACATAAATCATTACTTAGTATTTGCGGCCGCAAATGTAAGCCTTTTTTCCGAAACCCGCAAGCCCTCTCCCCTCATTTTTTTCGTCTCCCTCGTTTTTTGTCCTCAACGTCGCGGCCGAGTATTCGCCTCAATGAACGAGAAGGCGCTTCCTCTTTGGGGTGAAAACCACCGGTCCGAAAACCCTCTGCGATGCTGCCCGGAACCCTTAAGCCTTCACCGCTGAACCCTTAAGGGTTATGGCCTGAACCCTTAAGGGTTGGAGCTGGAACCCTTAAGGGTTTCGCCGTGTCCCATTAGTGGGACAATCAGGAGCGGAACGACCTTACAAAACCTACACCTTTTCGAGGCTCATGTACAACGCCAACGTTTGCAGGGGTTAACACCCCTGCCTGTAGTCTTCACAGCCCTTCGGGCTTTCGTAGTAGTACCTTTGAGGATAGTCATTTTATGTAACGGAAAAGGATGGGGTGACTGGGGTGCAGAAAGTGGAAAGTTGCCCCATTTGCGGTGCCACCTTGGCAAGAAAAAGCATGTGAATGAGCTTTTATTGCCCTATAAACCATAAATCCCAAAGCGGAATGCCATCGCTTTGGGATTTATTTCATATCTTTGTGGCTGAAATTACGAACGAAACCATGAACGAAGAACAGCGCATCGTGGCCCTCAGAGCAGAGCTCCACCGCCACAACCACAACTACTACATCCTCAACCAGCCCACCATCAGCGACCAGGAATTCGATGCCCTGTTGCGCGAGCTGGCTGACCTCGAAGCTAAGCACCCCGAACTCGCCGACCCGAACTCGCCGACCCAACGTGTGGGCAGCGACCTCAGCAACGAGTTCGCAACCGTGCGCCATAGCCGCCCTATGCTGTCGCTGGCCAACACGTATAATAAAGAAGAGGTACGCGAGTACTACGAGCGCGTGCGCGAAGGATTGCAGGGCGAGGACTTCGAGATTTGCTGTGAATTGAAGTTCGACGGCCTCAGTATCTCCCTGCACTATGAGGACGGAGAGCTGCAACGCGCCGTCACCCGTGGCGACGGCGAACAGGGCGACGACGTGACCGCCAACGTCCGCACCATCCGCAGCATTCCCCTCCGCCTCACACCCGTTGCCCCTGCTGAAGGAATGCTGTTCCCTTCGGAAGACTCCGTCCCATGGCCTCGCTCCTTTGAGATTCGTGGCGAGATTCTAATGCCGTGGTCGAGTTTCGAAGCACTGAACCGCGAGCGCGAGGCCCGCGAAGAACCCCTCTTCGCCAACCCGCGCAATGCTGCCAGCGGCACCCTCAAGAGCAAGCAGGCCTCCGTCGTGGCCGAACGCAAGCTGGACGCCTACCTCTACTACCTCCTCGGCGACGAGCTGCCTGCCGAAGGACACTACGAGAACCTGCAGGCGGCCCGTTCGTGGGGATTCAAGGTCAGCGACGCCATGCGCAAGGTGCATACGCTGGAAGAAATCTACGCCTTCATCGACCATTGGGACACGGCACGCCGTGACCTCCCCGTGGCCACCGACGGCATTGTTCTGAAAGTGAACAGCCTCCGCCAACAGCGTGCCTTGGGCATGACAGCCAAAAGTCCCCGTTGGGCCATTGCCTACAAGTTCCAGGCCGAACAACAGAGTACGATCCTGCGCGAAGTCACCTTCCAGGTGGGACGCACGGGAGCGGTAACCCCCGTGGCGAACATGGATCCCGTGCAGCTCTCGGGAACCATCGTGCGCAGAGCCACCCTGCACAACGCCGACTTCATGGCTCAGTTGGATCTCCACCTCGGCGACCACGTGCTGGTGGAGAAAGGTGGCGAAATCATACCGAAGATTGTGGCTGTGGATCCCGCCTTCCTTCAGATGGGTGAGCGAGGTGCCCGCGTGGAGTTTATCCGTAACTGTCCCGAATGTGGTGCCCAACTGGTCCGCTACGAGGGCGAAGCCGCCTGGTACTGCCCCAACGACAGTCATTGCCCGCCACAGCTCAAGGGACGCATAGAACACTTTGTCAGCCGACGCGCCATGAATATCGAAACCCTCGGCCCGGAGACCATCGATGAACTCTACAGCCGGGGACTTGTCCGCGACATCGCCGACCTCTATGACCTCAACGTGGATCAACTCAACGGAGCCCACGGCGAACGTCAACGCTCGGCGCAGAAGACCATCCAAGCCATTGCCGACTCCCGCGAAGTTCCTTTCGAGCGCGTGCTCTTCGCCCTCGGCATCCGCTTCGTCGGAGAGACCATGGCCAAGACCCTGGCACGTGCTTTCAAGAACATCGAAGCCCTCTCCCATGCCTCGCTCGATGAGCTTCTTCAGGTCAACGGCATCGGACAGGTCATCGCCGAGAGTGTCATCCGGTGGTTTGCCGACACGGACAACGTCTCCCTCCTTGAACGCCTGCGTTCCCACGGACTCCAGCTCGCCCTTTCCGAACAGGCCCTGGCAGCCCAAAGCGACCATCTGGCCGGTTGCTCCATCGTCATCAGCGGTGTCTTTGCCCACCACAGCCGCGATGAGTACAAAGCCCTCATCGAACAGAACGGAGGCAAGAACGTCGGAAGCATATCGAAGAAGACCTCTTTCGTGCTTGCCGGAGAGAATATGGGACCTGCCAAGCTCGAAAAGGCACAGAAACTCGGCGTCCGCATCGTCTCCGAAGACGAGTTTCTCGCGATGCTATAAACCGTTCAAACAGAATGCCATAGTCCGCAGGCAGCTATGTGTCTGCGGGGATTTCCCCATGAAGAATAGGGAAAATCGCCTCGCAGAATAGGGCTTATCACTTTCACACCTCATCAGATTGCCATACCTTTGCAGCGTGATTCAGAACATAAGAGTCGGATTACAGATTAAAAGTAGAACCATTAAACAGACAAAGATTATGAAGAACATGACAAAGGTGATAGCAGCCATGATGATTATGGCCATCACAACCACAATGCCCGCCATGGCCGGCAACAGGAACCACACGTACAACGACAAGAAAGACCACACGACCGTCGTGACCCGCGACAAGAAGGCTCATCATCCCGATATAAGAACCTGCACCATCAAGGTCGACCGCCATGACTCCCATCGCAAGATTGTTGCCAAGGCCGAACGCCTCAAAGGCGTGAAGGAAGCCCGCTGGAATCCGCGCACACGCGAGGTTATCATCAGCTACGACGCCAACAAGACCACTTCCCGCTACATCAGGCACTACGTGGCATGAACGGTTACCACACTCCAGATACCTCCCCGGAAGCCCTGGTTTGCCACCGTGCAAGCCGGGGCTTCCCATGAGATTAACCGTTCCGCCACGACCCTTGTTATTCTTTGAGGGTCACTTTCATCGAAAAACGCAGAATATGCCGTCGTCGTGAGTCTTTTTTCGGGTAAACATGACGGCTTTACGGTTTTTTTTCGTACTTTCGCGCCGTGTTTCACCATTGGCTGTCAAGGGCTGTGGAAGGCCCGCACGGGAAATGGCGGTCTGCGCTGTTTCCGTTGAAGAACCACGCACCAACTGCCTACGGACAGAATATTAACTCTAAACAAACGCAAAAGTTTAACCCCCGAATGAAGAAATTTCTGAAATTATCGACCTCGATGCTGGTCACGATGCTCCTCTGCCTTGCCTGTGGAGAAAAGGACGTGATGGATGCCGTTGGGAAGATGTATGAAAACGGTATCGAACGTGTGCTACAGGCTGAAGCTATAGGCGACGTGCAAAACATCTATGACGAGGTGACGCAGCAGGTCAACAGCTTCGTGAGCGGGCACTGGAAAGAGTTTTCTGAACTGGATTCCGCATCGGACAGCCTGAAGCTGGCCGAAGAGGCATTCCTCAAGGTGTGTTGCAGCAAAGTCAAGGCTTCAGGTCACGGAATTACAACGGAGAAAGGTTATACCCTCTTGGATGAAAACGGGAACCTCTTAGTGACAGATCCAGGCAACCCTCTGAACTTCACTGGATATATCTATAATCCTGTGCCGGACAGGTTCTTTCAGGACCATCTCACAGTACGGACTCCGCATGGCGAATACCTCTATAACGAAGCGGATGCAGAACGCTATTATGACCACTATGTATCCCACTTCTTCTTTGCCTCGAAGATAGCCTTGTCCCTGCTCTATTCTTATTCTTACCTCTCTCTCCACGTGGAGAAAAGCGTGAAGGAATACGTTCAAAACAATCTGTTCGACATCGTTTCCCATCTTCCCCTGGACACTTCCTACCCGACGGACGTCGCAGAGGAGGTCAACAAGGTCTATGACAGCTATCGCGACGAAGCAGCGACACTGCATCTGATTGAACGCGAACACGGCAGATCACGCTATGGCTACTTCGAAGACAGCAACCCCAACAGCCTCCGTTACTTCGATGTCGGACGAGACAGAAATAACGGAGGAAAGCTGATTTTCGATTAAATATAATCCGGGAAAGGTTATAGCATCTTCAAGAAAGCTTCGGCCTGTGCCTTCAGCGACGCCTTCTGCTCATCGGAAAGAATCATGCGACCTTCTGTCCAAGCTTCTACGTTGAGGGCGATGCCTGTCTGCTGTTCCATTACGTCGGCTTTGATGAAAGTCAGCAGCTCGGTCAGTTTCTCGCGGCATTTGGCGGTAGCCATCTTGCCTCCGGCACCGCTCAGGGCGACCTTCTTGCCGTTGATGACGGTGGGCGTCTCATAGTCGCCAGCAACAAGAGGACGCGAAAGCCAGTCGAACAAGTTCTTCACATGGCCGGGGTAGCTGAAATTGTATTCCGGGGTAAACACCCAAATGCCGTCGGCCTCCTTGACGGTGGCGCGCAGACGTCCCACAGCTTCCGGTTCGGGAAATTCAATATCCTGATTGATGAGCGGCACATCCGCATAGTCAAGGTAGGTCACTTCGGCGCGTTCGCCAATCATCTTCTCGGCCTCCGAGGCCAACAGCCGGTTGAAGGAACCTTTCCTCAAAGAACCGACAACGAAAAGAATCTTCTTCATAATCAAGTTTGTTTTTATTTTGGATTATCCGGGGATAACAGCCAGTCGTCGATGAGGCGGCGGGCGATGGAGGATTTGCCGGGGATGGCTGGGAGGTTGGCGCGAGTGAACCAGCCGCCTTGGGAAAGCTCGGACTTCTGGAGGTGGATTTCGCCGGAGACGTAGTCGGCCGTAAAGCCGATCATCAGGCCACAAGGATAAGGCCAAGGCTGGGAACCGAAATAGTGGATATTGGAAATCTCAATGCCCGTTTCTTCGCGGACCTCTCGGCGGACGGCTTCTTCCAGCGTCTCGCCTGTCTCCACGAAGCCAGCGACAAGACCGTAGTAGGGACGACGGAAATTCTTGGCGTGGACAAGTAAGACGACTTCATCGGCGGTTCCCGATGAAGGAATCCTGCCCGTTACCCTTACAATCACGGCGGTTGCGAGTTGCGGCCACAGCTCCTTGCCGCAGTTGGTGCAGCGCTTGGAGATTTCGGTCTCGAACTTCATGGGTGCACCGCAGCAGCCACAGTACTTGCTGTTCTGGTCCCAGTAGATGAGCTCGGCGGCCTTGCCAGCCAAGTTGTAGCTCTCAGTGTCGAGGACGTCGAAGCTGGCGCGCAGGTTCATCATCTCAAGTCCCTCAACGCCCACGACGGGCTTGTCGAGGCGGACAACCTTTAAACTGACAGTGGACAATGGACAATGGTCAATGGAATCACTTGTAATTGTGGTCACCACATTCCAGGGCTGGAGGGCCACGGGTGGCTCATCCCCCACGGGAAGAGAGAAGGCGCCGTCAGCGCCCTCTCTCTTTAACAATATGTCGCCTGCACAGAGGCAAGACCAGACTGTCATATTGCAAGGTCTTTGCACACAGCCTTGACCTTCGCTATACCAGCTTCGCAGGCAGCAGGATAGGCGGCTGCGGTGGCCATAGCGGCAGGCGCTTCCATATAGAACTTAATCTTAGGCTCTGTGCCGGAGGGACGCACGCTGACCTTGGTGCCGTCCTCGGTGAACCACTGGAGGACGTTGGAGGTGGCGGGCATGTCGAGCTTGGTGACATTGCCTGCGACGTCGGTGGCGGTGAGGGCCTGATAGTCTTTGGTGCAGATGACCTTCGAGCCGCCGAGAGTCTTGGGAGCCTTGGCGCCACGGAAGTCAACCATCATCTGCTTGATCTCATCGGCACCAGTCTTACCCGGACGTACGACGTTGACGGTGTGGTTCATCGTGTAGCCGTACTCGAGGTAGATGTCCATGAGTAGGTCGTAGAGGGTCTTGCCGTTGTCCTTGGCCCAGGCTGCAATCTCGCAGATGAGGCAGATGCTAGCAGGGCTGTCCTTGTCGCGTACCTTGTCGAAAGGCAGGAAACCGAAGCTTTCCTCGCCGCCGCCGATGTACTTCTTGACGCCTTCGTTCTCACGGATGAGGGCGGCAATCCACTTGAAGCCGGTGTAGCAATCCATCAGCTCTACGCCGTTCTTGTCGGCGATGCGCTTGATGAGCTCGGTGGTCACGATGGTCTTCACGAGGAATTCGTTGCCCTTGAGCTGACCGAGCTTCTTCTTGTTGGCGATGATGTACCAGGCGAACATCATGCAGGTCTGGTTACCGTTGAGGATTTCCCATTCGCCCTTCGGGTTGCGGCAGACGATAGCGAGGCGGTCAGCATCGGGGTCGCTGGCAATCACGAGGTCGGCGTTGAGCTTCGTGCCGAGTTTCATGCCGAGGGTCATAGCCTCGGAGTTCTCGGGATTCGGAGAGACGACGGTGGGGAAATTGCCGTCGATGACCATCTGCTCGGGCACCACGTGGATGTTCTGGAAGCCCCAACTGCGCAGTGCCTCGGGAATGATGACGCGACCTGTGCCGTGGAGCGGGGTATAGACAATGTTGAGGTCCTTCTGGCGGTTGATGACGTCCTGATCCACCATAGCTTCCTTGACGGCTGCGAGGTAATCCCAGTCCATTTCGCCGCCGATGATCTGAATGAGGTCGGGGTTGCCTTGCCATTTCACGTCATCGACGCTCACTTTGTTCACCTCATCGATAATGCCCTTGTCGTGGGGAGCCAGCACCTGTGCGCCATCGTCCCAATAGGCTTTGTAACCGTTGTACTCCTTGGGATTGTGTGATGCGGTGACGTTGACACCAGCCTGTGCCTTCAGCTGACGGATGGCAAAAGAGATTTCGGGGGTGGGACGGAGGCTCTCGAAGAGATAGACCTTGATGCCGTTGGCGGAGAAGATGGCGGCCACGGTCTCAGCAAACTCGCGACCGTGGTTGCGACAGTCGTGACCGACCACGACGGCGATGTCCTTCTTGCCGGCAAAAGCCTTGTTGATATAGTTGGCGAAGCCCTGAGTAGCAGCGCCCACGATGTAGCGGTTCATGCGGTTGGTGCCTGCGCCCATAATGCCACGCAGACCGCCAGTACCGAATTCGAGACTCTGGTAGAAAGCATCTACGAGCGCTGTCTTGTCGTCAGCGTCGAGCAGCGCCTTCACTTCGGCTTTCGTTTGTTCGTCATAGACGGGGGAGGTCAGCCACTCCTGGGCTTTTGCCTCGCAACTCTTAATCAGTTCGTTGTCCATTGATTGTTTGTTATGTTATTGGTTTGTATACTCTTCACTTAAGATGATAATCTACAAATTCTTTAATTCTTGAGAGGAAAGCCCAGTTATCTGCAATATCAGTTCGTCTGTCATACCCAGCGCTTTCATCTTTCGTGCGTTCTCCAAGTTGGCCTCAGCCCGGCCCTCTTCGCGCCCTTTCACTTGTCCTTCTTTGCGACCTTCTTTGAGTCCTTCTTCGCGACCTTCTACACGACCTTCTTCGCGCCCTTTGATTAAACCTTCTGCTCTTCCTTCTGCCAACCCTTCTTTCTTGGCCGTTATAAGAACATCTTCCTGAACCATGATGGCATCCAGGTGTCGGTCATAGGCTTGGCGATCGGACTGACTCATGGTCATCACTTTCAGTTTCTCCTTGGCTTCGTAGAGACCGGGAGCCGTGGTATCCTCACGGATATAGCCGTTCTTCAGATAATCGAGCCATTCTTCAAGAGGGGTACGGGCTACATCATTAAATTCATTGACGCGAATGATATAGTATTCCGGAAACACCTGCGAAGGTGTTTTCATCTGAATAACTTGCTCTTCCTTAGTATTTACTTTCAATTCATCGTGCGTATGCACGCCAATGAACTTCGTCTGGCCATGGTAGAGATAGTCAGCCCCCTGTCCAAGATCGAAATAGACGATGCTGATACGATAGACTTTCTTTACTTCGTTGTACAGGTTGCCAAGCTTGATATGCTCCGTCAACGTCTTCGCCACACTATAAAGAATACGTTCGAGGTAGTAGAGCTGACGAGTGAGCTGCACTTCCACAATGAAAATCTCTCCAAGGTCGTTCTTTGTCTTGACGTCTACGCGGTTGTACTTGTCTTCGTCACTGTCCTGATTGCCTTCGCTCTCAAGGATTTCCACAATCTGTACACGCTGTCCGAGCAGCACAGTAATCAATCCTTCGAGTACGACGAAATTAGCCTTGTCGCGGAGCATCCGCTTCACGGCCCAGTCAAAACGTATGTATTTGTTTTCAATGTTCATTGGAAAGAATCCATCTTCGTCCGCCACAAAAGTAGGGAATTCTTCCTTTCGCTCAAAGAAAAAAGCGTATTATTTCACTTTCCGGCACGAAAAAGGCTCCACTTTCCACCCTTTTCCAAATATAATAGTACTTCCGTTGGTCCTGGCAAAGCGGTTCAGACAGAAGCGGCCGACTATCGAATTGAGAGAAAGAATTACGAATTGGACGAAAGATTTCAGGAAAAAGTGAAGGAAAGGGGTTGAATGAGAGGACTTTTCCCTCATTAAAGATAAAAAAAGGGCTAAAAGTTTGGTCAGGAAGACCTTATTCTGTACTTTTGCGCGCCAAAAAGAGCCGATGGAAGCATCGATGTTCGACACACTGCTCGGCCTGCCCCTGTTTCAGGGACTGGGACACACAGACCTGACCCGCATTCTCGAGTCCACGCGCCTGGAGTTCGAGACGGTGGGCGAAGGTCATGTGCTGTTTCGCCAAGACGACCTTTGCACAGGCCTCATCTTCGTGCTGCAAGGCGATGTGACGGCACTCACCCGCTCGGCTGACCGCACGTGGAGCGTCGAGGAAACCTTGCCGACTCCCACGGTTGCGGGAATGGAAGTGCTCTACGGCTACGGGCGGAACCACCGCTTCACCTTGACGGCGCGGGGCGAAACCCGCCTGCTGCGCATGGACAAGCGCACGGTGGGAGCCCTGACGGCCTACTTCGATGTCTTCCGGCTGAATATCCTGAACCGCCTGACGACCAACATCGTCCGCCGCGACCAGCTCTTGTGGCTGCCCGCTGAGGACGGGCTGGAAGGACGCATCAGGATGTTCCTGCGGTCTCACGTCCAGCACCCTGCCGGGGCGAAACGCTTCAACATCTCCCAACAGACGCTGGGCGACTACCTTGGCGAAGACAAGCGCTTCGTCGCCCGCGCCCTCGGCCGAATGCAGGAAGCCGGAGTCTTGCAACTGGGCAGGCGTAGCATCGAGGTCCCTTCCTTCGAGAAGCTGCTGGCCGCGAAACTGAATCCCGGACGCGTGAAACTCTTTACCGACAACTTTAAGAAATGAGAGATAATCCTTTCTACACCAAGCACTACAAGACGCCGCACGAGACGGCTCCCTTCAACGAAATACAGCTTGAAGACTACGAGCCTGCGATGCTCGAAGGCATCCGCCGCGACGAAGTTTTCATCCAGAGTATCGTGGAAAATCCCGAAGCTCCGACCTTCGATAACACCATCGCCGTCACCATCGACGACGACCTGCTGGAGCGCGTCACCAAGGTCTTCTTCAACCTGCTCTCGGCCGAGGCCAACGATGACATGGAGGCTCTGGCTCAAAAGATGTCGCCTATCCTGACCGAGCACGCTAACAATGTGCTCTTCAACAAAGGGTATTTCCAGCGCGTGAAAGCCGTCTACGAGCTATATCATCCCGCAAACGCCGACTCGGCCGCAGAGACCGGAGCCTGCGCGACCGCACCCCGCCCGCTGACGCCCGAGGAACAGATGCTGCTGGACAAAGCCTACGAGGGTTTCGTGCGCGCCGGAGCCGCCTTGGACGAGGAGCATCAGGCTCGCCTGCGGGAAATCAATAACGAGATGAGCCTGCTGACCTTGCAGTTCTCGCAGAACAACCTGAAGGAAACGAACGCCTACGAGCTCCACATCACCGACGAGGCCGACCTCAGCGGTCTGCCCGACTCGGCCCGCGAGGCAGCAGCCCTCGCCGCCAAAGAGCACGGAAAGGAGGGCTGGCTCTTCACCCTCCACGCCCCCAGCTACGGTCCCTTCATCACCTATGCCGACAACCGCGAACTGCGCCGCCAGATGTACATGGCCAAGAACACCCTCTGCATCAAGGCCAACGAGCAAAACAACGTGGATATCGTGCGCCGCATCGTCAACCTTCGGCTGGAACGCGCCCAGCTTTTAGGCTGCAAGACCTACGCAGATCTCGTGCTGAAAGAACGCATGGCCGAGAACGCTAAAAATGTCTACGACCTGCTCGACAAGCTGCTCGACGCCTACATGGAGCCTGCGCGCAAGGAAGTGGCAGAGATCGAGGCCAAGGCCCGCCAACTGGAAGGCGACGACTTCCAGTTGCAGCCGTGGGACTTCTCCTACTTCGGCCACAAGGTGAAGATGGAACGCTACAACATCGACGCTGAGATGCTGCGACCTTATTTAGAACTCGCGCGCGTGAAAGAGGGCGTCTTTGGCCTCGCCACCCGTCTCTACGGCATCACCTTCGCCGAGAACCGCGACATCCCCGTCTACCACCCCGACGTCGTGGCCTACGACGTGCTGGACCGCGACGGCTCGTTCCTGGCCGTGCTCTACTGCGACTTTTTCCCCCGCAAGGGCAAGCAGAGCGGCGCCTGGATGACGAGCTACAAGGACCAATGGATCAGCAAGGAAGACGGCAACAGCCGACCCCACGTCTCGCTGGTCATGAACTTTACGAAGCCCACCGAGACGAAGCCCGCGTTGCTGACCCTGGGCGAGGTCGAGACCTTCCTCCACGAGTTCGGCCACGCCCTCCACGGCATCTTCGCCAACACCCGCTTCGCCTCGCTCTCGGGCACAAACGTCTACTGGGATTTCGTGGAGCTTCCGTCGCAGATCATGGAGAACTGGGCGGTGGAACCCGATTTCCTGAACACCTTCGCCCGCCACTACCAGACGGGCGACCCCATCCCCCAGGAACTCATCGACCGTATCGTCGAGAGCCGCAACTTCAACGTCGCCTACGCCTGCATCCGGCAAGTCAGCTTCGGACTGCTGGACATGGCCTTCTACACCTTAGAGCAACCCTTCAACGAAGAGCTGCAAGCCTTTGAGCACGAGGCTTGGAAGCGCGCACTGCTCTTCCCGCCCATTCCCGGAACGTGCATGACGGTTCAGTTCAGCCACATCATGGCCGGAGGCTATGCGGCCGGGTACTACAGCTACAAATGGGCCGAAGTGCTGGACGCCGACGCCTTCTCCGTCTTCAAGGAGCACGGCATCTTCGACCGCGAGACCGCCCAGCGTTTCCGCGACGAAATCCTCTCGCGCGGCGGCACGGAACACCCCATGACCCTCTATCGCCGCTTCCGCGGCCAGGAACCCACAATTGACGCACTACTCAAACGAAATGGAATCAAATAAAACACTTGACCTTCGCTACCTGCGCATGGCACGCATCTGGAGCGAAAACAGCTACTGCATCCGACGTCAGGTCGGTGCCCTTGTCGTCAAGGACAAGATGATCATCAGCGACGGCTACAACGGCACGCCGTCGGGCTTCGAGAACGTATGCGAGGAAGACGGAGTGACGAAACCTTACGTGCTCCACGCCGAGGCCAACGCCATCACGAAGATTGCCCGCTCGGGCAACAACTCGGAGGGCGCCACGCTCTACGTCACCGACTCGCCCTGCATCGAGTGTTCCAAGCTCATCATACAGGCGGGCATCCGTCGCGTCGTCTACGCCCGCGACTACCGCCTGACCGACGGCATCGACCTCCTCAAGCGTGCCGGCATCCATGTCGAACATTTGCCCATCGAGGGCTTTGAGTAAATCCCTATGAACACCAAATCGCGTCTCGTCCCACTGTTGCTGGCGCTGGCCGTCATCGTGGGCATCCTCATCGGCACCTTCTACGCCAACCACTTCTCGGGCAATCGCCTGAGCATCATCAACACGGGCAGCAACAAGCTGAACTACATGCTGCAAATCATTGACAACAACTATGTTGACACAGTCAACGTCAATGATTTGGTCGAAGAGGCCATGCCCGTGCTGCTCTCGGAGCTTGACCCTCATTCCAGCTACATCAGCGCCGACGACGCCGAGGAGACGGGCGAGGAGCTGCGGGGCAGCTTCTCGGGCATCGGAGTCCGGTTCACGGTGCAGAAAGACACCGTCAACGTCATGAACGTCATCAAGGGAGGTCCCTCCGAGAAAGTCGGGGTGCTGGCTGGTGACCGTATTGTGGCAGCCGATGACAGCTCGCTCATCGGCAAGGACAACCGCTACATTATCAAGCATCTGCGCGGTCCCAAGAACTCCAAGATCAGGCTGACTATCCGCCGCCACGGACACAAGGAACCGCTCAACTTCACCGTCGTCCGCGGCGACGTACCCGTGGAGAGCGTGGACAGCTATTTCATGCTCAACGACAAGACGGGCTACATCAGCATCGAGAGCTTCGGCGAGAACACCTATCCCGAAATGCTGGTGGCACTGGCACGCCTGAACGTTGAGGGCATGAAAAACCTCATCATCGACCTGCGCGGCAACCGTGGCGGCTACATGCAGACGGCCATCCAGATGGTCAACGAGTTCCTGCCGGGCGGACAGCTCGTGGTCTACACAGAAGGGCGCAAGAGCGAGCGCGAGGAATACCGCACCGACGGACGCGGCTCCTTCCAGCATCTGCCGCTCATCGTCTTGGTCGACGAGGGCTCGGCCTCGGCCTCAGAAATCTTTGCCGGAGCCGTTCAGGACAACGACCGCGGCACCATCATCGGCCGCCGCTCGTTCGGCAAGGGACTAGTGCAGCAGCCCATCGAGTTCAAGGATGGCAGCTGCGTCCGCCTGACCGTAGCCCGCTACTACACGCCCTCCGGCCGTTGCATCCAGAAGCCCTACGAGAAGGGGCACGGCGAGGAGTACGAGAACGACCTGATGATGCGCTATGAGCGCGGCGAATTCTTCTCCGCCGACAGCATCCACCAGCAGGGTCCCGAGTACAAGACCCGCCTCGGCCGCACCGTCTACGGCGGCGGTGGCATCATGCCCGACATCTTCATCCCCGAGGACACCGCCCTCTACACCAGCTACTACAAAGAGGCCCAGTGGACGGGGCTGACCATCCAGTTTGCCTTCCTCTTCACCGACGAGAACCGCCAGCAGCTCAACCGCTTCGACTCCGTAGACAAGATGGAGGCATGGCTGCTGCGCCAGAACCTGCTGGAGAAGTTCGCCCGCTACGGCGAGCAGCACGGTCTGCGCCGCCGTAACCTGATGCTCCAGCGCAGTGCCCCGCTCTTTGAGCGCAGCCTCGTCTCGAACATCATCTACAACGCCCAAGACCAGGGCTGGCGTCTGCAATACCTGAGCAAGGGCGACCCCACCATACAGCGCGCACTGAAGCTGATGGATGAAGGGAAATCCCTGCCCGAAGCTCCCGCCGGGGACAAGGAGTAAGGAAAATCGACCCTCAGAACCACCGCCGTGAACCCTTAAGGGTTATCACCTGAACCCTTAAGGGTTAGTGCAGGAACCCTTAAGGGTTGGAGCCGGAACCCTTAAGGGTTCTGACTTATCTCATTAGTGAGACTTTCTGTAAGCCTTATGACCAAGCAAGAACTACGCCAAGACATCCGACGCCGCAAGGCTGCCTGTTCCCCGGAGGAACGGGAAGCCCTGTCGCGCGAGGTCACGGCAAAGCTGCGGCAGACCGCCGAGTGGCAGCGGGCGGGCCTCGTACTGCTCTACCACTCCCTGCCCGACGAAGTTTGCACCCACGACCTCATCCTCACCGCCTGTGCCGAGGGCAAGCGCGTGTTGCTGCCCGTCTGCGTCGGCGACGACCTCGAACTGCGTGAATACCGGGGCGAAGGCTCCATGGCCGAGGGAGCCTTCCACATCCAGGAGCCTACGGGCGAGGCGTTCTGCGACTTCGTGGCCATCGACCTCGCCATCATTCCGGGCGTGGCCTTCACGCGGCAGGGCCAGCGGCTCGGACGCGGCCGGGGCTACTACGACCGCCTGCTCTCGCGGCTCAAGGAGGTGCGCAAGGTGGGGCTGTGCTGGCCCTTCCAGCTCGTGGACGAACTGCCCGCCGAAGCCCACGACATCCCTATGGACGCCGTGATTGGCTGAAAGCCGTTTACCCGGATTAACAAAAGATGATGTTTTCGATGACCTGCGCCCCGATGTGCTCGTTCATCCGATAGGCCAGTTGCCGACGATTGAGCATCAGCTCCTGACGCAAGACCGAGGATTTCAGACGCACATAGAGGATGCGGTTGCGAATCTGGAGGTCGGAGGTGAGGTCGGCTATGCCCTGCCCCATCACCTCTGGCCACGCCTCGACGAGGCGGTATTCGTTGTAGGGGGTCTCCAGTCCTTCTTCGCGCAGGAACTGATGAATCACCGCCCCCACCTGCTCTGCCTTCTTCTTTCTCATGCCGTAATCTCCCCTCCCTGGACGTGGAACAACCGGTAGTCGCTGTCCATCCTTGTCAGAATCTGGTCCAGGTGTTCGCGGTTGGTGTCCGTGATGAATATTTGCCCGAAGCTGTCGCCGGAGACCAGGTGGACAATCTGCTCCACGCGCGAGGCGTCGAGTTTGTCGAAGATGTCGTCCAGGAGCAGGATGGGCGTCGTCTGGCTGCCCGTGCGGCGCAGGAAGTCGAACTGCGCCAGCTTCAGGGCGATGAGGTATGTCTTGTTCTGCCCTTGCGACCCCTCGCGCTTGATGGGGAAGCCGCCGAGAGTCATTTCCAGCTCGTCCTTGTGCACGCCATGGAGCGAGTAGCCTACGGCCAGGTCCTTGTGGCGGTCGCGGCGGATGATATCGAGCAGCGGGCCGCGCTGGGCGTGGGAGACGTAGTGCAGGCCCACCGACTCCCGTTCCTGACTGATGCTGGCATAGATTCGCTGGAAGATGGGCACGAAGGCTTCGACGTACTGCTGCCTGGCCTCGAAGATGACCGCCCCGTGGCGCGCCATCTCCTCCTCCCAGAGGCTCAGCACTTCGGGGTCGGGAGCGGGGTCCTCCATCTTCAGGAGGGCGTTGCGCTGTTGCAACGCTTTGTTGTAGCAGACGAGGGCGTCGAGGTAGCGGTGGTCGGTCTGCGAGATGACGACGTCGAGGAAACGGCGCCGCTCCTCGCTGCCTCCGGCAATTAGCATCCCGTCGAGCGGCGAGACGACGACGAGGGGAATCAGCCCGATGTGCTCCGTCAGCCGCTTGTAAGGTTTCTTGTTGCGCTTCAACTGCTTCTTCTGCCCCCGCTTCATGCCCATGTAAATCTCCTCGCGCACCCCGTCCTCGCGCTCGAAATGACCCTGAAGCACGCAGAACTCCTCCTCGTGGCGGATGCACGCCGAGTCCACGCTTGTCGTGCTGCTCTTGCAGAGGGCGAGGAAATGAATGGCATCGAGAAAATTCGTCTTGCCCTCGCCGTTCTGACCGATGAAACAGTTCATTTTCGGCGAAAGTTCGAGGTCGGCCTGCCCGATGTTTTTGTAGTTCAGGATGGAGATTTGGCGTAGAATCATGCGCGTTCAAGGTCGTAAACGGCCACAAAAGTACGTTTTCTTGCCCGAAAAACGAAATAATCCCGCAAAAAGTTGAACGTCCCGAAGAATTTAAGTACTTTTGCACCGCTTTTTGCGGCATCATCTGCCCGCGTGAGCCCGAAATTGTAAGGTATAATTCATAAAACTCATAAACAAAAATGGCAAAGAATCAGAAAAAGGCAGCTCCTCAGGACATCGAGGCAGTAACCAAGACCGAAGCTTTCTTCGACAAGTACCAGAAGCAAATCCTCTATGGCATCTGCGCCATAGTCGTCATCGCAGCAGCATGGATCGGCTATGTGCAGCTCATCCGCAACCCGCAGATTCAGAAAGCCAACGAGGCACTGGCAAAATGCGAGAACTACTTCAACGCCAGCAACTACGAGAAAGCTCTGAACGGCGACGCTCAGGGTTGCGTGGGATTCCTCAAGGTAGCCGACGAGTTCGGAAGCACGAAGGCTGGCAACCTGGCTCACCTCTATGCCGGCATCTGCTACGCCCAGACCCAGAAGTGGGAAGAGGCTAAGGAAGAACTCGAGAAGTTCGACACCATGGACGACGCCATGATTTCGCCCGCATCCCTCGGCCTGCTCGGCAACGTCTATGCCAACCTCGGCCAGAACGACAAGGCCATCGACTACCTGCTCAAGGCCGCCAAGAAAGCCGACAACAACAGTCTCTCGCCCTCCTACCTCATCCAGGCCGGAGAACTCTACGAGGCTCAGGGAAAGCCCGAAAAGGCCCTTGACTGCTATCGCGAGGTGAAGAACAAGTATGTCAACTCCATGGCCTATCAGGAAGTTGACAAGTACATCGAACGAGTCAGCAAGTAATGGCATCCGCAATGCACAACCTCTCGGCCTACGACGCCGCCAGCGTGCCCTCGGCAGAAGGCATGAGCTTTGGAATCGTCGTGGCCGACTGGAACGACAGCTACACGTATGCCATGGCCGATGCAGCCATCGAGACCCTGAAGGCCCACGGTGCCAGCGAGGAGGACATCATCGTCCGCCACGTGCCGGGTAGCTTCGAGCTGGTCTACGGCTCGGCCTGGATGATGGAGAACGAAGACGTTGATGCCATCATCGCCATCGGATGCGTCATCCGAGGCGACACGCCGCACTTCGACTACATCTGCCAGGGAACCACCCAGGGGCTGGCCGAACTGAACCTCCACGCCGAGGTGCCCGTCATCTACGGACTGCTCACCTGCGAGAACGCCGAACAGGCACAGGAACGCTGCGGCGGACGGCTGGGGAACAAAGGCACCGAGTGTGCCGTGACAGCCATCAAGATGGTGGCATTCGGAGCTGACTGAAAGAAATCTTTGAGGATTGAGGACTGACGATTGATGATTGATGAATACCAGTGAAAACATTCCTGTATTCATCAATCATCAATCGTCAATCATAACTAACGACACTATGGCAAAAGAGAAGCAAAAGACCATAAACATCAAGAACCGAAAGGCCGAGTTCGACTACTTCCTGCTGGACAAATACACCGCCGGACTCGTGCTGACGGGAACGGAAATCAAGAGCATCCGCCTCGGCAAGGCCAGCCTCGTTGACACCTATTGCATCATCCTCGGAGGCGAAGTCTGGGTGAAGAACATGAACATCGCCCAATACTTCTACGGCACCTACAACAACCACGCAGCCCGTAGGGACCGTAAGCTGCTGCTGAACCGAAAGGAAATCAACCGCCTGCAGAATGCCATCAAAAGCCCCGGCACGACCATCGTCCCCACCCTGCTCTTCATCGACGAGAACGGACGAGCCAAGCTGGACATCTACCTCGCCAAGGGCAAACACAGCTACGACAAACGCGAGACACTCAAAGAGAAAGAAGACCGAAAGTCCATCGACCGACAGTTCAAACACAACTACTAACGACAAACAGACCTCCCCATGCACAACCTCCGCGCTACCCTCCTCCACTCCTCCCGCCCGCTGCTGCTCGACGGTGCCATGGGCACGATGATTCAATCCCTCGGCTATCGCGAAGGCGTCAACGACCTCCTCTGCCTGTCCCACCCCGAAGTAATCCTCGGCATCCACCGATGCTACCTCGCCGCCGGAGCCGACCTCATCACAACCAACACCTTCAACGCCCAGCGCATCTCCCTGGCCGACTACCACAGCGAGCACCTCGTGAAGGAAATCAACGAGGCCGCTGTCCGCATCGCCCGCGAGGCCATAGACTCCGAACCCTCTTCCCTCCTCTCCCCCTCCCCTTCTTCCCTTTCCAATTCTCTCCTCGCCTCCCCCTCCTGTCCGCCTGAAGCTTCCTCTTGTTCCCCTGAGCCTTCCTCCTGTCGGTCGGGTGAGGCGCGTATTCGCGCCGTCTCCTCCCCCCGCCCTCGCTTCGTCCTCGGCTCCGTCGGGCCTACCAGCAAGTCCCTCTCCATGAGCCCCGACATCAGCGACCCCGCCCTGCGTTCCATCACCTTCGACGAAATGGCCGCCGCCTATACCGAACAGATGGAAGCCCTCATCCAAGCCGGTGCCGACGCCCTCCTGCTCGAAACTTTCTTCGACCCCCTGAACGCCAAGGCCGCCCTCTACGCCGCCGAGTCGGCCATGCAGGCAACCGGCCGCCGCCTTCCCCTTATGTTGAGCGTGACCGTCAGCGACCGCTCCGGCCATCTGCTCTCAGGCCAGGACCTCGAAGCCCTCTTCGTCTCCGTAGGCCACGCCCCGCTCCTCAGCATCGGACTCAATTGTTCTTTCGGAGCTGAAGATATGCTGGCGCCCCTGCGCCAGTTGCGGGCCATCGTAGATCGCCATAATGCGCACGCACGCGAACCTATTTATATAAGCGCCTACCCTAACGCCGGACTGCCCAACCAGCTTGGCCAGTACGACGAGACGCCCGAGAGTATGGCGCAGCACGTCCGCCCCTTCCTCGACGAAGGCCTTGTGGACATCCTCGGAGGCTGCTGCGGCACCACCGACGCCCACATCGGCGCCCTCCATTCCCTCCTCGACTCTGCCTCCTTCACCCCAGCTCCCCGGTCTGGTGAGACGCGTATTCGCGCCGCCGCCCCCTCTTCTTCGCCTCTCCCTCCCCTTTCCCTCTCCGGCCTCTCCCCCCACACCCTGACTCCCGAAGTCGGATTCATCAACGTCGGCGAGCGTTGCAACGTCGCAGGCTCCCGCAAGTTCCTTCGCCTCATCCAGGAAAAGAACTACGACGAAGCCATCGGCATCGCCCGCAAACA
>Ga0310696_10001372_pt1 | contig 35447 bp, 31 predicted proteins | sample AusTroGonzalo_MG_4_FD_203885 | JGI IMG/M metagenome (GOLD analysis project Ga0310696, IMG submission 203885) | Bovine rumen microbial communities from tropical cattle in Woodstock, Queensland, Australia - Gonzalo_02 (v2) (version 2) | ecosystem: Host-associated > Mammals > Digestive system >... | reverse complement strand
TTATATCGGCGAAACCAAGACCATGAACTATCGCATCCTGTTTGAGAACAAGGCAGAAGCAGGCGATGCAGCATACCGTGTACGTGTCAGCGACGAGTTGGACGAAAACGTATTCGACGTATCGAGTGTACGCTTTGGCGAAACCAGCCACGACGGTGTGGGCTACAACTGGGAGATGAAGCGTGATGGTAACAAGCTCACTTGGGACATCAAGGGCATCGAGCTTCCACCGAACATCAACGCTCCTGAAGGCGAAGGCTACGTAAGCTTCTCGGTAGATCTGAAGCCAAATCTGGCTAACGGAACGAAGATCAGCAACCAGGCTACCATCATCTTCGATAAGAACTTCCCAATCGAGACCAATGTATTTACCAACACCCTTGACCTCGTACCACCAACCACAACGATGTCTACGGCCAGCTTCAACGCCACTACTGACACCATCAACGTGGTATGCAGCTCTGAAGATGCAGGATCGGGTGTGGACAGCTACCTGTTCTTCGTATCGAAGAATGGTGAAGACTACACCTACTGCGGACAGAGTGTGACAGGTAGCATCGGCTACCCAGTCACGATCGGTCCTGACGAAGATGTCTATAGCTTCTACGTACTTGCATCAGACAATGTGGGCAACATAGAACGCATGATTCCGCAAGCTATCAGCTTCAACACAGACATCAAGGCAATCCGCATCGTCAACGATCCGAATGCACGTTTGAAGGTTTACACGACGGATGGACGATACGTAGGTGACACCATCTCGGGTCTCCCGAAGGGTATCTACATCATCGGTGGAAAGAAAGTTTCAATCAAATAAATAAAGGAATTATTAAAGTATTAATTATAAAAAAGGAAAAAGAAAAGAGATTATGAAGGTAATTACACTTACCCTATCCATGCTGTTGTCTGCCACCATCATGATGGCAGGCAACCGTCCATTGGCTGAGATGCAAGCCATCGCAGCCTCAAAACTCAATGAATTGGCAGCAGAACGCGGTCAGCGAAAGGCACCGGCAAAAGCCGCCGAATTACGTTGTGTGGCAGATAAAGAAGCCTATGCTGTATTCTCATCAGATAATACCAACGGTTTCGTCATCGTAGCGAAGAGTACAAAGGTAGACCCACTCATCGGCTATTCGTCAGAACCATTTGAGACAGAAAACATGCCAGCAAACATGCAGTGGTATCTTGAAGAGGTGAGCCACAATATCCAAGCCATCGAAGCAGGTGAGACTCATTTGAGTCGTGCGGCAACCTACACAGCGGTGAAGAATTTCGTCACCACAAAGTGGGATCAAACAGTCGCCCCTTACAACTTGCTAACCCCTAACAACTACCCTGCCGGCTGTGTGGCTACTGCGTTGGCTCAATGTCTCAACTACTGCCAATATCCGCCGTCTGCAGAGTTCGATGCATCGTATTCGGTCACAACTGGCGACAAAAGAGAATCATATAATGCGCATGTCAGTACCACCTATACATGGCCTTACAGTAATACGTATAAAGGAAAGAATCCTGAAGACAACATCGCCCAATTGCTCCTCGATTGCGGCTATGCCACCTATATGAACTATGCTTCAGAAGGCTCAGGCTCTACCATAGCGTATGCCGGTATAGCAATGACCCAAATTTTCGGATATCCAGAGGCATGTGTCAAATATTATGACAAATCGCATTACGACAAGAGACTGGATGAATGGAAACAAATCATCTACGATGAACTGGCTCTTCGCAGCCCTATCATCTACGGAGCCCATTCGGTAGAATACGGAGGCCATGCATTCGTCCTTTCAGGTGTGGACAACAACGGTCTCATCTATGTGAACTGGGGATGGGGTGGCAGCAACAATGGTTATTTCAACATTGATGCGCTGGTTGTAAAATCAATGTTATTTGGATCGAATCATCGTATGATTACAGGTATCCGCGTCACTCCTCTGGATACAGATCAGGTAGCGCCACGCATATGGCTCAACTCCGAAGAACCATTCACCCTTCGCTGGGGAAGAGAACGTGACGAAAACAGGAAGTTCCACAACACCCTCTACATTGACATGCCTGACGGTTTTATGAACCTCTCTCCATGTACCTTCGAAGGTGTTTTCGGACTCTTTGCACAAGACCTCACCGATGGTACTACCTGGGTCATTGCCGAAGATCTGCAAGACCCAGACACAATACATGCAGGCTACGGATATTACCCCAGTGGCAGCGATTTCTACTACTACTATTTCGTCGACGGCGATAACGGATTGAAGGAAGGCCACACTTACCGCATCAGTTTTGGTTCAAAGGACAATCGTGAAGGTACCTGGCACAGCGTCATCTGCAATGAATTAGGCGAAATCGGCTACGACATCACCTACACTGGTACAGCTTCAACCTGTACCGTATCTGAAAGCCCCACCCCTGTACCTGTGGTAACAGACGTAACAGGCATCAACGACATCATCGCTACGGACCGTACCGATCAGAATTGGTACGACCTGCATGGACGCCGACTCGCAGCACCACAGAAGGGTATCAATATCATAAATGGGAAAAAGATATTTGTGAAGTAAAAGCCGACCGGCTTACTTCACTTTCATCTTTGCAGTAGCCGATAAGAGACCTGAAGAGTGAACAGACACACGTGCTGTCCCCTTCTTACCGTTCGAGATGATGCCGACAACCAACTGGCCTTTGAACAGCTTCATCGCAGGACGAGTAAAGACTTCGAACGAGGTAGGGTCGCCATTACAGATTCCCTTAAAGTCGGCTGCTCCACTAACCTCAACTTGAATGGAAACTTCTGCCTCAGGGCAGAGGTTTCCTTCTTTATCTACTGCACTGACCACAAAGAACGCCATATCTTCGCCATCGGCCCGGAGGACTGAAGGACCATGATACTCATCAAGGGTCTGCTGCTCAATGACGAGATGATGGGGTTGTCCGGCTGTGCGACATACGGATTCACCTTTTCGCACTCCGTCAGCATCGTACACCACTACGCGAATCTCACCGGGTTCATACACCACGTTGTTCCAGCGCAAACGGTAGCGGTCGATAAGAGCCTCCGTCTCTTTCACCGTTCGGCTTCCATCGGGTTTTACCCGTTCGTCGAGTCGCTTGCTGATGCGTCCCTGACTCTTTCCGTTGACGAACAACTCAGCGGAAGGATAGTTGGTATAGCAATAGACGGGTGTCACTTCCCCTTCACGTCCTGGCCAAGTCCAATGTGGTAACAAGTGAATGGTTTCTGCATTCTTGTTCCAATGACTGCGATAGAGCCAATAGCGGTCTTTCGGCAGCCCGGCAAGGTCGAAGATACCAAAGTAGCTACTGCGGGCGTTCATACGGTCATCGTAAGGCGTAGGTTCACCCAAATAGTCGAATCCTGTCCAGACAAACTCACCAATCACCCAATCGTTATCGTCCTGCAACACCCAATCGTCCTCTGGGATGTTGCTCCACCAACAGGCTTCGAGATCGTACGAGCTGCACTGCCCATCGGGATAGGTCTTGCCATCAGCACGCACAACGGGGAAATGGTAGACACCACGGCTACTGACCGTAGAGGCCGTCTCACTTCCCAACACAAACTTCTGATGCAGACGTTCGTAGGCTCCTTTATATTTATGAGTGCGATAGTTCAGACCCACGATATCGAGCGCATCAGCAAAACCAGAAGCAATCACATTGTCCCAGCGATCCATGCCAGACGTACAGGCTCGTGTAGGGTCGAGTTGATGGACGAAATCCTGCATCTGACGCAACATTTCTGTGCCTCGACGGTCACCCTGCTCAGGAATCTCATTACCCAAACTCCACATCACAACTGACGGATGCAGACGGTTGGCCAGAACGAGATTTTCGAGGTCACGTTGCCACCAGTCGTTATAGAAACGGCAGTATCCGTTCTTACACTTAGGATAGACCCACATGTCGAATGATTCAGCCATGACCAGCATACCCAACGAATCGCAGACATCCATCTGGAGCTGTGACGGCATATTATGGGCAGTACGGATGGCATCGCATCCCATCGTCTTCAGAAGTTCCACCTGGCGCACCAACGCAGCCTTATTGACTGCTGCACCAATCATTCCCAGATCGTGATGCAGACACACTCCTCGGAATTTGCGAGTGACTCCGTTCAGCTGGAAGCCACGCTCAGCGGTGTAGGAGATGGAACGAATACCGATTCGCTTCCGCACCTCATCTACAACCACACTCTTCTTTCCCTTAGTTTCGGAAACACGTACTACAAGATCGTAAAGTGAAGGCGATTCGGGTGACCACAACCGGGGATTAACCACATGTAACGTGCCATAAGCCTTCCCATCCGACCGAACGATATCAGAAGCCTCAGCCACCACTTTTCCGGCTCGCATGAGCACAAAATCGGCTATCAGCACCTTGCCTTCAACACCTTCGACACGTACATCGGCTTTCAGCTCTGCCATGCCGTCAGTGATGCTCTCAGTCACACAATTCACGCCCCACATTGCGATTGCCGTCTCGTCTGTCTGAATCAACGTAACAGGACGGAAAAGGCCTGCGCCAGGATACCAGCGACTGCTTTCTGGCAAATTGCGCAATCGAACGGCCAACACATTCTCACCACCATCTTCGGCTACGTAATCAGAAATATCCACATTGAATGCATTATAGCCATACTTCCACTCACCAGCTTTCTTACCATTCACATACACCTCCGGTTCAGACATTGCCCCATCAAAATTGAGAATGACGCGCTCTGCACCCTTATGTGTCTTGAAATGATAACGATACCATGCTGTACCCGTCCAAGGAAGACTACCCGTGCGTCCCGTCTTCTCTGTTGCCTCAGTCTCTCCATTCTGCTCAATAGCGACAGTCTGACGATCATTATTATTGTCGAACGGACCACTAATGGCCCAGTCGTGAGGCACATGTACATCGGTCCATTTAGAGTCGTCGAAATCCGGATTAGCAAATTCGACTTTATCAGCACGTATGAATTTCCATCCCGTCTTTAGAGAAATTTCCCTCCTGTATGACTGAGCAACGACGCTGACTGTCAGCATCAGAACGAAGAGAGATATTGCTGTTCGTTTCATGATTCGCTATCTTTTAGATATGATTTGGTTAGTGATTTTGAAGTTTACGCCGCAAATTTAGCAAAAAAAAAGCGTTTCACCAAAATGAAACGCTCTCTAAATTATCTAATACTAAAAAAATACTCTCTAAATCAGCTCAGCTTATTTCCATGCTGAAATATTACTGAGGATAAAGGCGAAAAACATAATGCCTAAAAGAAATAATACAATTGTGTCCATCTTTCTAAAAATTTATCCTAATTCATAAAAATTAATGGAGACGCTTCTCCTTAGACTAACTAATAACACTAAATAATAACCTAATTATTAACTCAATTTAAACAATCTTTTTACCTTATATACTTCTATCTATTTGCTTTTGTTTCAATATTTAAGTTCTACCCTACATTAACTAACTCTCTTTTTCGCATCCTCTGATGCATTTTTGCCATGTCCTTTCTGTTTGACGCTGCAAAGTTACTGCTACTTGGGAAAACCACAAAGAAAAATAGCAAGAAAAAGCATGAAAACGGCAGTTTTGTTGACCAGGATCAATCTGTGTTATCGAACACATACGAAAAACCGGTATAAAAAAGGCATAATTAGTCACTTTTGCCCTCATCGTAAAAACTACTTTTTCAAGCAGCAAAACGAGAGTAGGATGCAACCCATACGGGAAGAATAAGTACCAAGACGGGTAATGCTTTTTTTGCTTTTGGACTTGCGCTCCAGCTCTTCCAAGATTTGATCATAAGAGAACTCGTCAACATCGAACACAACATAATCGTATTGTATCGTGTCGTTCTCCACTACATCATAGGCAAGTTTATTGTGTTCACAGATTTCCACCATAGCCTCGATTGTACGATTAGAACCTTTCAACAAGAAACGGACCGTCTGAAGATACTCCTGATCCGACATAGGTTTCTTGAGCCATCCACGCAGCTTGCGGGAAAAGAATTCCGCCCCCCCCTTAAGATAAATGGCAGAACGGATAGGAACAGAGAGAATCCAATTATAACTGGCATAGTGCTTCCTAAAGAATATATACATCGCCTCGTAGAACACGTAAACATACCTAAAGGTGTTCTTATGGGTACTTTCTCCTTTATAATGCAAAATACGGGTAGGAAGATAATAGTTCTGTTTGCCCGTCTTGAGCATTCTATACGAAAGATCTATGTCCTCGCCGTACATGAAGAAGTCCTCATCAAGCAACCCACACTCGTCCAGTACTGACTTGCGAATAAACATACAGGCTCCGGAAATGATATCGATAGGTGTCGCTGCATATTCATCAAGGTACTTCATGTAGTAGCGGCCAAACAAACGGCTTTTAGGGAACAAGCTTGTCAACCCCACCATCTTACAAAAAGCAGTAAACGGAGTTGGCACACCTCGACGCGATTCAGGAGCAAATGTTCCGTTTTCGTTCAACATACGGACACCCGTAGCACCTATTTCAGGATGAGTATCGAGTAATGTGATGCAATCGGCCAGAAGGTGCTCATTCACAATGGTATCAGGATTCAGGAGCAACACATACTCACCCTTCGATTGACGGATTGCGATGTTGTTGGCACACGAAAAGCCAAGGTTCTCCTTATTCTCAATAAAGGTCACTTGCGGATACAACTCACGTGCATAATCGATGGAGTCGTCCTGACTGTCATTATCGACCACGATGATCTCGCCATCGATGCCGTCCATGGCCTTCAAAACCGAATGAAGGCATTGAGCAAGATAGTACTTGACCTTATAATTGACGATAATCACTGAAACCTTCATCTCACACCTTATTATATTATAGTAATTTACATCTCTTTTTCATCAGCCGCTATATCCTCCAAAGGCTCATCCTCTTTCGAGGCAAGGAAGACCTTAATCTTTGCAGTCGAAGGAACACAAAAGAGCGAGACAATGAGCGCGATACCCGCACAAAACAATCCCTTGTTATCCATTAACAAATAATATGTCAACACACCCGTTTCCATACACACCAGCAACAACCCAAGACGGATCAGACTCCAAAGATGATACGAAGCCAACGCCTCATCCTTGTTCATCCTTCGTAAGCAACGCTGGGTATTCAACGAAAACAACTTCAACGAAAGGGGAACGCATACAATAACAAGCAACACATTCACCACTTCCACATAGAATTCGAACTGATGACCCTTAGGCTCCCACACACCATTGGGAATGACATTCAATTCACCAAGAACACAAGTCAAAACCACAATAGCCCATGTGGCGCCAAGTTCCAGATACAAGTTTCGAATCAATTTATTAATGATGATATCCATAGTCAAATACAATTACTCAACGACGAATGGTCTCAGACAGCTGTACGCGCATCGAAATCTACTCGGTTTACAATAGATCTACCTAATGTCACCTCATCTGTGTATTGAAGCTCATCGTTAACCGACAGTCCACGTGCCAGCACCGTCAAACGTACATCTGGAGCATCCGACAATTTACGCGAGATATAGAAATTCGTTGTATCACCCTCCATTGTAGAACTCAACGCAAGTATCACTTCATTCACACCCCCCTGCCCTACTCTGTCGACCAAACTCTGTATCTGTAAATCCGAAGGTCCTATGCCATCAAGCGGACTTATGACTCCGCCCAACACATGATACAATCCGTGATACTGACTTGTTGCCTCTATGGCCATCACATCACGTATGTTCTCAACCACACAGATCGTTGAATTATCTCTTGAAGGCGAAGCACAAATCTGACAAACGTCCGTGTCAGAAATATTGTGACACACCTTGCAATAATTCACATTATGACGCAACTGGCTCACAGCATCCGCAAATCCGTCAACAGCGCTCACATCCATACGAAGCAAGTGCAACACGAGTCGCAATGCAGACTTGCGACCTACACCTGGCAGTTTCGAGAACTCGTCTACAGCCCTCTCAAACAACTCAGAAGAATAACGCTGTTCCATCCCGTCTTTTTGAAAGTGAGTTTTATGCTGCAAAGTTAAGCATTTTTCTCGAAAAACGCACCCTCAAATAGTATTTTTCGCTTAATTATGCATTTTTTTAGGCAGAAGAACTCATTTTTATCAAAAAACTTTTGGTTGGTCTCAAAAAAAGTACTAACTTTGCCGTACACCTTTTGGAAATAAGATGTAGAAAAAGAAAAAATAAAGTCTACAGATTTTTGAATAGAAGGTGTAGAGATAAGAAAGAATATATGTAGACCTAATCACCTTTGAACCAGTTGAACAGGTGAAGAGAATGAGTTGAAGAAAGATGAGTATCAGATACCGACTGACTGAAGTCAAAGACAATATCAGTAGCAAACCTAAGAAAGGCTATTATGCTCAAGTTGTCACGAAGGGCACGATTGACACCCAGACATTGTGCAAACAAATCGCATCATGCTGTGCACTCTCAACGGCAGATATGACAGCAGCCATCATTGCACTATCACAGCAGCTAACAGAGTTCTTGCTCGATGGTTATAATGTGAATATCGAAGGAATCGGAACCTTCTCGCTTTCGGCAGAATCTAAGGTGGTAGAGAAGAAAAATGACATCAGGGCACAATCGGTAAAAGTGAAGAACGTCAACTTCCGCTCTGCGGTAAGTCTGAAGAAGGCAATGATGAAATCAAAGTTCATTCGCGAACAATACAAATAGAAAATCATTCAATCAAAACAGTATTAACAATTCACAAAAGACAATTGAAAATGAAAAGAAATCTAATTCTCGGCATGGCAATTCTCGCTGCATTTGCCTTCGTATCTTGCAAATCGACCGAAAGCAGTTACAAGAAAGCATACGATAAAGCTAGACAGCAGGAACAGGCTCAACAAGCAACAGCTCCTGTTCAGGTAACACCTGTCGTTGCCCCTGTTCAGACAGTTACGCCTGTCGTTGCTCAGCAGCAGCAAGAGGACAACTCAGATCTTCGCACGGAGAGCCTGACAGCAGTTAGCGGAACGCTCAATGCATATAACGTAGTTTGCGGCTCATTCAAAAGCCTGGACAACGCCAACAACCTCTGCAGCACCCTGAAAAACAAGGGATACAGTGCAATCATCGCTCAGAACCCTGCAACAGGAATGTATCGTGTCATTGCAACATCATCAAGCAGCAAGTCAGATGCAGTAGCCAGTCGCGACAAGCTTCGCTCTACATATCCTGACGCATGGCTTTTGTATGCAAAATAACATACTCTATACTGTCACGCACAGACAGTAGGGAGAATTGAAATAAACTTTCAATCAGCTTAGTTTAAGCACATTTTAATTTCTTTTTGGTAAGTGAGAATAATGTAAGAATTATCTCAAGCGGTTGCTAGTTGTGAAACTCGCAACCGTTACTCTTTTTGGACCTTTCATTTTTTCTATATAATAAATAGGTATTGCTCTCAAAAGACAACACTTCACGTTTTCTCTAACAGCATTTATGTTGCATAGCACTATTTTTCAAGCCAAAAATTTGGTTAAGATAAATAAAAGGACTATCTTTGCATGATATTTTGAAAAAGTTGAATCAAAAAGTACAAGCGACACAATTAAAAAAATGAAGCGATTTGCTAGTTACGTTATACTTTATTTCACTTTTTTTCTTTCGTCATTCGCTGCCGATGGAAAAGACATATTTGTCATTGCTCCTCTCTCTGCGGAAAATGCATGGTGGACAGGAAACCTTACGGCCATCGATGATTTGAAAAGAGAACGGGATGACATCAACGTTAAAAGCTATGAGCTGTCAAACAAGACCTATAATTCCATAAGCGAATACGACAAACAGATTAACCAAATCAAAGAATTATATCCCGACAAAGCCCCTGATTTAGTATTGGTATTCGGAACGGCATGTTATCCGGCCATCTACCAATTTAACGAATTCTGGCCCAACGTACCCATCATTCTTGTCGGTGAATTTGATTATATCTGTGAAAAGGACTACTTATTCTCCACTTATTGGGAAGAGAATGCCAAGCGCACAAAATTGGCAGAACTGCAAGCCGACTTTAACATGACTTACATACAGACCCCCATCTATTATAAGGAGACCGTCGACCTCATTATTCAAATGATACCCAAATTAAAGAGGATCTTTTTTATTGGAGGAGAAGAACTGTTAAGTAAGGAACTTACAGAATTGTTCAGAAATGAAGTTGAAAGCCGACATCTCACATTCACCCCATATCTTGCACAAGACCACCAGACTACAGATTTGGAATTTGCCTTAGGACAAATTGATCACACTACTACTGGTGTCATCTATACCAACTGGCTTTCACGTTCAAATCCACGTAACAAAGTATTGAAACTTGGTGTTCGCCACATGGTAGAGGAAGCCGTTCCACATTTCAGTCCTTATTTCGAAAATACCAATGTTGACGAAGCCCTAGGATTTGTGTGCTATGATCTAGAAGCTTATAATAAGATTTTGAGGACTACCATTCTGAAAGTGATAGACCGCAACATGGCGCCTAAAGACATCCCATACGAAATCATACCAGCTCAGCGACCTGTCGTCAACGCTCAAACTATTCATAGATTCCACATAGACGAGAGTCTCATTCCTGAAGAGGCTATAGTAGTCAATGAGACAGCCACATTCTGGGAACAAAACCGACGAATCATTCTCATCTCTCTATTCAGCATTCTGTGCATCACATTAGTCCTCCTCTCACTACTCTATATCAGGGGACAGAAATTCAGGAAAGTACTGAAAATCGCAAAGCAACGAGCAGAGGATTCGGACCGTTCCAAGACTCTATTTGTTCAAAACATGAGCCATGAGATACGTACTCCACTTAATGCAATCATCGGTTTCTCACAACTTCTTTCGCTCCCAGAAGGGGCTATCAGTGATGACGAGAAGCGTGAGTACTCAAAATACATCAACAACAGCACAAATATGCTCATGATGTTAGTTGATGACATTCTAAACCTTGCAGAAGGTGAAGAAGGAAGCTATAAGATTGAGCTATCCGAGACGCCATGCAATTCGATATGCCGCAGTGCCATGACCAACGTTGAGTATCGCGTGGATCCTGCCGTTAACCTCCACTTCACCAGCGAAGTTGACGACGACTTCACTGTCATGACTGACGGACGTCGAGTACAACAGGTGCTCATTAATTACCTCACGAATGCTTGCAAACACACAAGTAAAGGAGAGATACTCGTACATTGCTCTTTGTGGGAAAATCCCGGCAAGATAACATTCTCTGTCGCCGACACAGGTACAGGAATTCCCAAAGAGATGCAGGATGACATCTTTGAACGATTTACAAAACACGACAATCTAGTTCAAGGCACTGGATTAGGGCTCAATATCTGTCGCACAGTAGCTGCGAAACTTAATGCGGAGGTGAAGCTTGACAAGACCTATACAAAAGGTGCACGTTTCTTGTTGATTATCAACAAATAAGGAAAAAGCGAGAACCGCAAGAACAAGAGCCAAGATTCCTTATGTCATACACTAAAACGACAAAACAGATATTCCTAACATCAAAAAAATATTAAAAAGAGAGCGAGGATTTGCATTTTTGCGAAAAAATACGTAACTTTGCAAATGAAAAGCTAAAACCATGTTTAATGAAAGCAAAAAAGGTACTATTCATCACAACTGAAATGATTCCTTATGTGGCAGAATCGCCGCTGTCAGTAAAGGGTCAACAACTTCCACAACTCATACAGGAGATGGGGTATGAAATCCGTACATTTTCTCCGAATTGGGGAATCATCAACGAACGTAGAAACCAACTCCATGAAGTCATTCGTTTATCAGGAATGAACATCATCATCGATGACACCGACCACCCGCTACTCATCAAGGTAGCTTCACTACAAAATGCACGTATGCAAATCTACTTCATCGATAACGACGACTATTTTACCCGCAAGGGAATCATAGCTGACGAAACAGGTGAAGAGTATCACGACAACGGCGAACGTGCAATCTTCTACGTACGCGGTGTGCTCGAAACCATGAAGAAGTTGCGTTGGATACCTGATATTATACACTGCCATGGATGGGCAGCAGCTTTAGCACCGCTTCTCATTAAACGTGCCTATCAAGACGAGCCTTCGTTCTGTGATTCTAAAGTTGTCATCTCCATATCGGCATCAGAATTCAAGACCGACTTGGGCGACAGTTTCCAACGAAGCATTCCATTCAAAGGAATCTCAGCGAAAGACATTTCCGACGTTTGTACGGGCAATTGTACCTATCCAGAGCTTGCCAAGATAGCCATCAAATTCGCCGACGGGGTCGTACTAGAATCAAAGCGGACACCATCCGAGATTACCACATATGCCAAATCGCTCGGCAAACCAATTCTCACCTATCAAGGCGAAGAAAACTATGCGGAAGCCTATAGCCAGTTCTACGACTCGCTCATGCCCACCGACGAATAGTCCTACGGGCAATATGACAAACAATTCTCAAACGCATTTGTCAAAATGAACCTCAAGCCATATTATATATTAGCACTACTGCTCACGACTTTCTTTGCCATCATCTCTTGCGACGACAATACAGACACACTCGGAAGCGATATGATGCCATCAACAGACATCGTTGTGAAAGAAAGCCGCACATACGACGTATTCACACAATCATATTCTGCTGGCGACTCAGTTCTCGCCCGTTCCAGTAAGTCATATTTGGGACAATTCACAGATCCTGAGACTGGCACTATTATTAAGTCCGACTTCATTGCTCAGTTCCACTGCATCGATGATTTCGCATTCCCTGATTCCATTATCGACGACAGCATCCTATCCACCGATCTCAGACTCTTCGTCACTAAATATGTAGGAGATTCGTTAGCGACATTTAAAATCAGCGTCTACCCACTCACAAAGATTATGAATCCAGATGCTGACTATTACACAAATATCGACCCAACCCAATACTGCGACACAAGCGAGAAACCCATTGCTGAGAAATGGTTCACACTCTCAGACCGCACCATCAGTGATTCGGAACGCAGTAGCTCATCGTATAAAAACAAGATTATCATTCCACTTCCAAACACAATAGGTAAGCAAATTCGTGCCGCCTGGGATTCAAACCCAGAATACTTCAAAGACTCTGAAGCATGGATTAACAGCGGACTTCCTGGTTGTAAAGGATTCTATTTCAAACTTGAAAGTGGTGATGGTGCACTTGCCTACATCAACATCGTACAGTTTAACATCAACTATCGTTACCACTTACCCGACGAGAAAAAGGATACTACAGGAACCAGTCAATTTGCTGCTACCGAAGAGGTCATACAGGCAACCCATTTTGCCAATTACAACCTTGAGAAGCTATTGGAAGACACCTCCTCCACTTATCTGAAAAGTCCTGCAGGCATCTTCACGATGGCAACCCTACCCATTGATCAGATACTGAGTACAGACACCATCAATCAAGCCAAACTCGTGCTGACTCGGTACAACGACATCGTCAACAGCGGATTCCGACTTGATATTCCAAAATATCTTCTCTTGGTGCGACTCGACGACTATAACAAAGGATTCTTTGAGAACTATCACCTCGCCGATGCGAACACTTCCTACCTCAGCATGTTCAACTCGACGAACAACACCTATACATTCAACAACATCGCACATTTGATTAGCACCATGCAAAAAGAATTGCGAGACGGCTCGGCAACGGCCAACTACAACAAAGTGCTACTCATTCCCGTTGAACCTACATTCGAATCCTCCACGGTTTCCACCAAGAACCTCGTAAAACTGTGTCACGATTTCTCAATGACCAGTGCTCGACTTGTTGGAGGTAATACACCAGTAAAACTCGAGATTATTTATAGTAAATTTGCTCAATAGCATATATCTATCATAAAACAATAGGGCTAGAAGCATACGCTTTCAGCCCTATTGTTGTAAGTTAAAATCTAAACGGAGTATTACTCAACAACTTCTATTGTGATACCATCAACCGTTGATAAGATGTCAAGCATTTGCTGTCGAATACGATTTCGACGCACATGAAGGTCTAGACTAACCGCATAAAGAACATGTCCTGCAGCATCAACACGTTCTTCCTTTCGATAGGATTTTATACCTATTTTATATTGAGCCAAATGTTGACGTACTTGTTCTATATGTTGTTGAGTCGGTGCGGTAAAGCGCACAGAGAATTGGCTTTCACCAAACTGATGAAGAAACATATTCATTCCCTCCAAGCCCAATAGGACCAAAGCTGTCGCCACACATGCAAGGATGTACATACTTGAACCACATGCCATTCCTATTGCAGCTGCCACCCACACACCTGCAGCAGTTGTGAGACCGTGAACCGTACGTTTCTGGAAGATGATGGTTCCTGCACCAATAAAACCGATACCAGTAACTATCTGAGCCGCTACGCGCGACACATCAAGTCGCACGTTAAGGTTATCGGCATAGTGGTCTAGTACCTCTCCGAATCCGTACTGTGATAATACCATAAAGAGCGCACTGCCTAAGGCAACCAGGAAATGGGTACGGAAACCCGCATCCTTTGCCCGATACTCTCTCTCAAGTCCAATTACACCTCCCAAGAGAGCTGCGACTAATATACGAATAATATAATCCATAGTGAAAGAATTAGTGTATCCCTCTTGCCATAGCAACAAGAAGGACGATGATATAGTTGAAAAAGACCACAGTAAGGAAGTGGTGCATATCTAATTTCTTATATCCTGTAGCGGTACATTGGTCAGAAATATAACGAGGAGTTCCTATACGCCGCATCAATAATTGATATAGCTGATAGAATACCCAGCCGATAAGAATACCCACTATCAGCCCTACTGTCACATCTCCAAAATAGTGGACACCTAAATAAAGACGCGTAAACGTCGTTGTGACTGACCAGAAAAAGAGGGTTATCGTAACTGCACGATAACGGAATAAAAAAGAAAGGAACGTAGCCATACAAAATGTATTGCAGGCATGTCCAGAAAAGAATCCAAATCGTCCACCTCGGTAGCCTTCAACTACATCGATAAGATACATAATCTCAGGATCCTGAGTAGGTCGCCAACGTGCCACCATAGGCTTCACAAGACCCGAGCAAAGTCGATCAGCAACAAAAATCATCAAACCAATGGTCAAGAGGATAATCAAACCATCTCGCACATAGTTATTGCGGAAGATAATAACTAACAACATGACGATGATGAGAGACCATGAAAAGGTATTAGTGACACAAATCATGAGATTATCCCAAAAGAGCGAATCGCTACCGTTGAGAGCGAGTGTTATAGCGCGATCAATATCTAATGCATAGTTCATTATAAATTATAAATTATAAATTAAATCTGTTCGAATACACTGACAGGTACCCATCCCACTTTACCTTCCTCAAGTTTCACCTCACACCATTCCTTCATCGACTGGTCAAGCATCTCTACTTTTGCCCCTTCATGGATGATGAACAAATCAGTACTTGTGTCGCTTGGCGAACTCTTCACAGTTACAGAAGGTGACATAATGATGGCATAGTGGCGATTGACGATGACATGATGCTGTGACAGGGCACAGAGATTGGCTACCACTGTAACAAACAGCATCAGCAAACATCCATAGAATCCAGCCTTACGGATAGAGACGTTAGACATAAAGGCATACACCAAGATGCTGGCCAGCATCAGTACAAAAGCCACAAAGGCTATGATGAGCCAACTGTTAATACTCATGAGGTTGGTCAGGCTTCGCCACCAAGTAACGAAGAACATCTCTGATGGAGGTGTAACTTTATCGGAAGTCTTGCCACGTGCCAATGCCAGATTGGCCTTTGTATCGCCATCACTCGGATCGAGTATCAAAGCACGCTCGTAGTTGAGTACGGACAATGCCACAGAATCTAACTTGTAGTAACAATTACCGAGGTTATAATATATATCCTTCGATACCCCTTGCTCACTGATAATCGATTCATAAATCTGCGCTGCCTCTGCATAGTGTTCCTTGGCATAAAGGTCATCTGCCTTCTGCTTTGACTGAGCAGCAACTGTGAGCGATGTGACCGACAAGAGAGCTGTCAGTATCAGCACAAGCATCGCCGAAGGATTCTTTGGCTGAGGTACTTTCTTGAAATTATCTTCCATCTTGCTGATAACATTTACAGCACTATTATAAACCGTCTCCATGTTCTCATTTGGATTACCTGGCGCATAACGTGCAAACTCACATTCGTTCAATGTCTTGATGAACTCATCGGTAAGCTGCGGATCAACTTGTTGCTGTGCGAGTGCTGCGTTGATATTGTCCTTGTTGAGATTTGCCTGTGGCATATTGAGTTTATCAGCGATATAACCCCATAACGCACGCATCACTTCGTCATAGAACTCACTTTGGTTCTTATCTGCCAACAACTTCGCTGCTACCTTCAAACGTTTCTTTGCTATCTTATTGGCTTTCTTGCCACGCGTCTTAGCAATGTTGGCGTTGTCTTTTATCTGTTTATGGCCGATAGCTAGAATCGAGAGGAAAATCAACAATGGAATGAGATAAGCCAACCAGAATTTCCAAGAACCGAAGAAGCTGTCACCCGGACGTTGGAGATCAGTTTCTCCAGTCTTGATGTATCGGATATCCTTATTCAGTTCCTTGACATCCTGCTGGTTATTCGTATAACTTGCAACAGAACTACTTGAGCCACTACCCTTCTCTACTTCAATCGTGTAAGGGTCGGTAGAAATCGTCTTATAGCTATTCGTCGAAGGATCAAAAAACACAAAATCTGTTGCCGGGATGGTGTACGTCCCTGCATGACGTGGAACAGCAAGATATTCAAACTCTTTTGTTCCGCTCAGTCCGTTACGATTAAGTGAGAAGTTATCTGTTACTTTCGCATCGTAAGTTTCAAAATCCTTTGGAAAAGCCACCTCAGGTGCTGAGATGAGTTTCATATTACCTGTACCCTTGATAGCAATCTTGAGGGTGATTGCGTCATTGGCTTTTACATGTTGCGTACTGATGTTTGACGAAAGGGAGAATGACCCCACTGCACCAGAGTAATTTGCTGGTTTATCAGGAAGCGGACTGACATGGATGGTTAACTGAGGAGTGGTTATTTTCTTCTTCACTTCAACCAATCCACCTGTTCCATTGAAGAATGCCTCTATCGGATCGATGGCACGGTTTTGCTGCACCACGATACCTTCATAGGTAATCGGCGGAATCACCAAATCGCCCGCTTTCTGAGGGAAGAGCACATATTGACTCCACACGACAGAATGGTAAAGACGTCCGTTGTAATTCTCTGGTTGAAATTCCTTATTTCGAGGCAGTGGAATCTCTTGAATCTGGAATCCGTCGAGTGTCGGCAACTTTCCATCAAGCTGAGTAAGGTTGACCAACGAATAGACCTTATAGGTAACCAACACCGCCTCTTGCTCACATACTTTGGTACGGCTTGCTGTAGCCGTCATAAAGAGATCAGAACTGGAGATGCCCGTTGATTGCGAACGAGGGTTCTCTTCCTGCATCCGTTGACGGCGACTGCCTTGTTGGCCCTGTTGACTTTGACGATTTCCACTAGTCGACGCAACAACTTGTATATTCAACCCTTGCGACTTATAGGTTTGTCCACCTACCACAACACTTGCAGGTGGGATGGTATAAGTACCTGTCTTTGTTGCCATCAGTGTAAATGTATAAGTATACGAGGAGCTCTGGGACATCTGTCCATTGATATACTGGAAACTGCTCTGTTGTGAGGTACTTGGACCATACATCACATCAAAGCCATCGAATTTCGGATAGGTAAAGTTCGACACATCCTGACTATTGACTGTGTACTGCACACGGAATCGTTCACCAACTTCCACGATAGAAGGAGCGGAAGCCCTGAACGTCACATTATCTGCAAACATAGAGAGGGTCGGTAGCGACCACAGAATTGTCAGAAGTGAAATATACAACTTATTCATTGTCCTATACTATATCTACATTATCTGTTTCTATTATTGATAGTTACCAGTCTTTTTCCAGACCTTGACGATGAGCTTTCTCGGCTTTCTGCACTTTTCGTTGCACAGCTTTCTCGTCCTGTTGAGCAGAATTGAGCAGTTGCTCTACAGTCTTATCATCCATCTGAGGTTTCTGTGGTTCTGAAGGTTGTTGCTGTTGCTGCTGCTTTTTGTCCTGTTGCTGATCTTTGTTCTGCTCATTCTGCTGATCTTTGTTTTGCTGATCCTTCTTATCTTGGTCTTTGTTCTGGTCCTGTTTATTGTCGCCTTTATCTTGCTTATCCTTCTGGTCGTCTTTCTTATCCTGATCTTTGTTCTGCTGCTGATCCTGATTCTGCTGGTTTTGGTCTTGATTCTGTTGGTTTTTCTTCAGCATATACTGCGCCATGGCTAAGTTATAGCGAGTTTCATCATCTGATGGGTTACAACGCAGTGCACTTTTGTAGAGTTCGACAGCCTGTTGAAATGACTTCATGGCATCAGGACTGTTGGCTTTCATCAAGCTACGTCCGTTCAGATAGGTCATATTGCCCATGTTATGATAAACATAAGCTTTCTTCTCTGGAGTCTCTGCAATCTGTTCAAGTGCCTTCTTGTATTGATCAAATGCAACCGAGTCATTCCCTTGGAAAGCAATGGCATTACCCAAATTATAATATGCCTCCAACGAAGGATTCATCTCTAGCGCCTTACGATAATAGGTCTCAGCTTTATTGAATTCCTTATCCCTGAAATATTTGTTTCCCATACGGATACAATCACGGTCGCTGCTCTGCGCCACGAGTTGCAGAGAGATAACGAACGAACAAATAGTGAATATATATCTTGAATAGTTCAACATATCATCTTATCCTTTACTAAAGAGTTTGAAACGACTAAACAATTTATTTTTCTTGTCAAGAATACAGATTTCAAGACATAGCACAATAAACAACAAGATAGCGACGGCTATAAACTGCTCATCATATTCCGAATACATCGAAGTCGTGAAGTCTTCTTTCTGCATCTTGGCAATCTCTGTCTCCAACATCGACTGGGCTTCATCTGTACGGTCCACATGAATATAGACACCGTTACCCACCTGAGCTATCTGTTTACCTACCGACTCATTCAGTTTCGTTGTTACCACATTGCCATCCATGTCCTTCTTGAACTGATTATTACCCAAAGGAATCGGACCGCCTTGTGGAGTACCGACTGAAAGTACAAAAATACGCACACCCATCTCTTTCGCCATCTTAGCTGCTTCAATTGCGTTTTGTTCGTTGTCCTCGGCATCGGTAATCAGTATCAACGCCTTACCTGTAGCAGTATTCTGGGTGAAGCCTGCTATCGACTTCTGAATGGCATCGCCCAAATCCGTACCCTGCAAAGAGATGGTCTTTGGATTAAGTTGGTCAAGGAACATCTTAGCCGACACAAAATCCGAGGTAATTGGCAATAACGTAATGGATGTGCCTGCAAAGGCCACCAACCCCAATTTATCCTCGTCTAATTGATCAATCAGTTTGCTGACTATCATCTTCGACTTACCTAAGCGGTTAGGTGAGATATCCTCACACAGCATAGAATTCGACACGTCGACTGCGATGACGGCCTCAATACCCGAACGTTTCACTTCATCATTTCGCATTCCATACTGTGGACGTGCCATGATGAAGATGATCAAAGCAAGTGCAATCATCAACAACGTGAATTTCACAACCGGACGAGCCGAAGACACATCAGGCATGAGGTGAGCCAAGAGGTCCGGGTCACCAAACTTAGCCAAATTACGTTTACGTCGATACCTCAGGAACACAAACAATGCTGTGAACAGCGGTATCAGCGTCAGCAGATATAAGTATATGGGATGTGCAAATCTAAACATTGTCTTCTACATTTTATGGAAGGCGGCGCAATACCACCATCCGCATCAACAATTCTAATAGGAACACAATGAATGCAGCGAGCGCAAATGGCTCGAACAATTCACTACGCTTACTATATTGCCGCACATTAAATTTCGTACGTTCCATCTGGTCAATATCGTTATAGATGGCATCCAGTTCCGCATTACGTTGTGCACGGAAATACTGACCACCCGTCTCTTTCGATACCTTTGTCATCGTAGCCTCATCAATTTCCACAGGCAGACTGATGGTTCCACCGGTAGGCAGCGGATATGGAGCCATACCTGTTGTTCCGATACCGATGGTATAGATACGCACTTTCTGTTTCTTTGCGATTTCAGCAGCGGTCACTGGCGATATGTTTCCTGCGTTATTCACACCATCCGTCAGCAGAATAATCACCTTCGATTTTGCCTTACTCTCACGCAGACGCAACAATGCATTCATGATACCGTCACCAATTGCCGTTCCGTCATCGATGGTTCCGTTAGCGGCCATCCTGGTATCTGCGCTTGCATACAGATTCATCAATGCGGCATGGTCGGTAGTCAGCGGGCACTGGGTATATGCTTCGCCAGCAAAGAACGTCAGACCGATGTTATCGTTCATACGTTTCTCGATAAAATGCTGGGCAATCTCACGGAGCGCTTCTACACGGTTCGGTCTGAAGTCCTGCGCCAACATACTGGTCGACACATCGACAGCCATCATGATGTCAATACCTTCAACATCGGTATCACTCCACGAATGTTTACTTTGTGGACGCGCCAAGATACAAACCACCAATCCTATCAACAATATTCTAAGCAGAAACGGCACATGGATAAGGTACTGACGAAATGACTTCGGCAGAGCCTTGTATTTAGTAGCCTCAGGCATCTTGAGCGTAGCCCTGCTTTTCTTGCTTCGCAACACATACCAGATGATATAAGGTATGAGCACTGTGAGCAATATGAAATAGTATGGATTATTGAATACCATGATGCTTCAATGTTAAATAAATAGATAATACAATCGATAAACGAGGAAGCATATCAGCACGATGATGGCGATCGCCACAATGGTGATACTTGCCACGAGAATCGCCTTGGCTATCTTCGAACGCTTCTCCTCCACCACAATCTCCGTAGGTTGCGGTTTGATTTCCTCTTCTATCTTGGTCTGATTGATATACTCTACAGCAGTCACCAAGTTGCGGTCGTTCTCGTTGATGAGGGTCGTATACTTGGCAAACTTCACCAAATCGGCGGTTTGGAACAACTCACGCAACTCACGCAATGCCTCCTCATCGTTCTCTGCCTGCAGGTGTTCGATAATCTCGTTAGAGGTCATCTCCATCGCGCTGAACTTGAAGCGGTCGGAGATATACTGTCTCAGAGTATCTGTCAACTGGGTATAATACTCTTTCGAATCCTCACTCTGTACCAATTTATCCTCCTTGATTTGGGCAATCTTCTGCATTGCCACCTTATGTGGAGCAATATGTTGACGTAACTTGATACGATGAATAATCGGTTTGTTGGTAATCAAACGTATCACCACATACACCAACATCGCGGTCAAGAGCAACAATCCGACAATCATCCAGATAATGGGCTTCCAGTCGTCCCAACTGAACGCAGGCTTCATCTCTGGTTTGAATGGGAAGATGCTGTCCACCTTCATCGTGTCGATATTCACTGTCAGCACCTTCAGCGCCAGATTTGTCTTCGACTGATAATCCTTACCATCTACCTTCACCGTCATCGGTGGAATATAGTAGAGGGCAGAATCGAACGAAGTGACCAGATAGCGCTGTGTCAGCACCATTCGCTTTCCGTCGTTCAGCAACTGGGTATCAAGTCCTGCGGTGTTCACCACCTCAACACCCGGTATCATCTGCTGCAGGGAGTCGTAGTGCATGAATTCCACATTCTTGCCTGCATCAGCACTCACTTCCACCGTGATGCCTACTTGCTGGCCAATGAAGATACGGGTAGAGTCAATCTTGGCATCTACCGTCACCTGCGCATGGAGTGCAACAACACTGAACAATGCAGCGATAACCCCTATGATTCGTATCTTTTTCAATTCTTCAACTATCAATTTTCAATTGTCAATTTTCAATTATCTTCAGCTTCTCCTTCTGAACAAATTCATCAACGACTTCACATAATCCTCATCTGTACGGACAGAAACATTGTCCACATTCGACTTTGTCAGCATCGTGTTGAGTTTGCTCTGATGCTGCACCCACCATTCACGATGGGCACGTCGTACCGATGCAGACGCTGTATCTACCCAGAGTTCTTCACCCGTTTCTGCATCAACCAACCTGATCAATCCCACATTTGGCAACTCCGTCATACGCTGGTCGTACACCTGAATGGCTACGACATCATGACGTCTGTTGGCAATCGTCAACTCCTGTTGGAAATCCTTGGCATTATAGAAATCGCTCAGCAAGAACACCGTACAGTGCTTCTTGATGGCATTTGTCATAAACTCCACAGCCTGACCGATATCAGTCTTGTTACTCTCAGGCTGGAAATTCAGCAGTTCGCGGATAATCAGCAAGATGTGCTTCCTACCCTTCTTCGGCGGGATGAACTTTTCCACCTTGTCCGAGAAGAAGATGACACCGATCTTATCGTTGTTTTGGATAGCCGAGAATGCCAGCGTAGCCGCAATCTCCGTCACCATCTGGCGTTTCGTCTGGCTGATGGTACCGAAATCCAAACTGCCCGACACATCGACCAGCAGAATTACGGTCAACTCACGTTCCTCCTCAAACACCTTCACGAAGGGTTTGTCGAAACGTGCCGTCACATTCCAATCGATGTCACGCACATCATCTCCGTACTGATACTCGCGCACTTCAGAGAAAGCCATACCCCTACCCTTAAAAGCAGAGTGGTACTCTCCAGCAAAGATATTGTTGGAAAGCCCTCTTGTTTTGATTTCTATCTTTCTTACCTGAGCCAGCAGTTCTGAAGTTTCCATCAACTTTCAACTATAAACTATTAACTTTCAACTTTTAACTTTACTAAGGTACTTCCACCTTATTCAGTATCTTGCTGACGATTTCCTCCGAAGTCACGTTGCTTGCCTCAGCCTCGTAGGTCAGTCCGATACGATGGCGCAGCACATCATGAGCGATAGCACGAACATCTTCTGGAATGACATAGCCACGATGCTTGATGAACGCAAAGGCACGTGAAGCCAACGCCAGATTGATAGAAGCACGTGGAGAACCACCGAACGAAATCAAGCCCTTCAGTTCCTGCAGTTTGTATTTCTCAGGATAACGGGTAGCAAATACGATGTCTGCTATATACTGTTCGATTTTCTCATCCAGATACACATCACGAACCACCTTTCGAGCAGCCTCAATGTCAGTCGTACCCATGATTGGTTTGATCTTGATATCCTCGCCTGATATGTTCTGACGGATAATCTTCTTCTCCTCGTCCAACTTCGGATAGTCAATCACCACCTTCAGCATGAAACGGTCCACCTGAGCCTCAGGCAGCGGATATGTACCCTCCTGCTCAATTGGGTTCTGAGTAGCCATCACCAAGAAAGGCTTTGGCAGCTCATAGGTCTGAGTGCTGATGGTCACCTGACGCTCCTGCATAGCTTCCAGCAATGCACTCTGAACCTTTGCCGGAGCACGGTTGATTTCATCTGCCAACACGAAGTTAGCAAACACAGGACCCTTCTTTGCCATAAACTGGCCATCCTTCTGGCTATAGATCATCGTACCGATTACATCGGCAGGAAGCAAGTCAGGAGTAAACTGAATTCTGCTGAACTGTGCATCAATCAACGATGCCAATGTACGGATTGCCTTCGTCTTTGCCAATCCAGGCACACCTTCCAGCAACACATGACCGTCCGACAACAGGCCAATCAGCAACGATTCCACCAAGTGTTTTTGGCCAATGATTGCCTGATCCATTCCTGTCATCAGGTTGGTAACAAATACGCTTTGTTTTTCTATTCGCTCATTCAATTCGCGAATATCTACAATTTCTGCCATAAACTTATTTATTATTGTACTATATAACTTCGTTTTTTGTCAAGACTTGGCAAAATTACTACATTCTGTTGACACACAATGCATTTGTTAATTTTTTTTAGGACAATTTCCCTACTTTTTAAGAGTAATTAATTATTAGAGATAATTAAATGCGCCAAAGACACACAAAACAAGGCGCCTCAACGAGACGCCTTGTTCATGTTTCTTTTGACGAAACAATTCTATTCCGGATAGGTGAACTGGAACTCTGTCTTACCCTGAAAAACGTAGAATCAACAACAACGTTTTTCAGGGTAAGACAGATGTGTACTTTTGGTTTATGGTCTATGGCAATTTCAGTTCGGTGCCTAAAGCTATCTCAGATGTATCGGACAGTCCGTTCAACTGCTGGATACGTTCTACGGAATCGGTTGTTCCGTAGTAGAGGACGGAGATAGTAGTGAGCGACTCGCCTTTCTGGAACGAATGGATTTTATAAGTAGGAGCCTTGGGTTGTGATGGTTGGTTTGCAGGTTTCTGCTCCGTTTGTGTAGCAGCATCGTCGTCAGTATTGCCGCTATTAATGGAGACAATAACACCTACAACCAACAACACTATAGCGAGTGCTATCAGTGCCCAGATCCACCAACGGGACGAAGACTTCTTCACCTCCTCTTTAAGGGCCTGTGGCTGCTCTGAGGGGGTACTCTCCTCCTTTGCAGGTTGTGCCTGTTCTGCTTTGACTGGTTGTTCCTCCTTGGCTGGTTGTTCCTCTTTTGTTGGCTGTTCTTCTTTAGCTGGCTGTGCCTGTTCCGTATTGTTGAGCAAGGCATTCACCTTTTCTTCTTCGACGAATTTCAGTTTCTGGTGTCCAGGAATGACGATACGTTCGCCTGTATTCACATCCACGCTGGCACGGTCGGCCACCTGGATGGTTTTGAATGTACCCAGTCCCTTCAGTTTCACGGTTCCTTCGTTGGTCACTCCTTCGTGCAACACATTGAAGAACGCATCTACATAGGCGTCAATTTGCGCTGATGTCCACTTACCTTCCTTTTTCAGTCGGGCAGCCAATACTTGTTTTGTGATTTTCGTTCCCATCGTTTATGCCTCCTTCTTTTTTGCTGTCTTAACGGACTTTACCTTTCCTTTCATCTCGACCGTAGGTTTAAACGCGATGGTTTTGCTTTCCGGCACTTCGTGATAGGTCTTCGTGTTGGGGCTGTACATCTTGCGTGCAGCCTTCACCTTGAGCTCCAATGTACCCATGTCAGGCAACACGACAGCATTGCCTTGGCTGATTTCGTCAACAATGACACCTGTCATGTCCGCTGTCAGCTTTTCTGCCTCTTTCAGCGACAGCCCTGTGGTCTGAGCAATGGCTTTTACAAATTCTTGATAGTTCACAATCTTATTTTATTTAGAAGTTATCACTGCGTTCGAAGTTATTGAAGTTATCGAAGTTACCGCTACGCTCGACGAATGACTGGTTGTTTACACCTGCGCACTATCGTCGTTAACTTCGAGGCCGTAAGGCCGCTAACTTCGCTAACTCCGTTAACTCCTCTTTTTCTTATTATCTTCTTATTATCTCCTTATTACTTTCCCATAAAGGTCGAAATCATCGGCATCGGTGATGAGGATGTTGTAGAAACACCCGCGACGTAGCAGGCCATTGGAGACGGGAATCAGCACTTCGGGATCGACTTCAGGGGAATCGAACTCAGTTCGTCCCACGTAGTACTCCCCTTCTTTGCGGTCAATGATAACCTTCAGCGTCTGCCCCACTTTCGCAGCCTGCACCTCTGCTGATATCTCTTGCTGGAGGGCCATGAGCTGACTGAGTCGCTGCTGCTTCACCTCATCGGGTATCTCGTCCTTGAAGTGACGGGCGGCATAGGTTCCGTCCTCCTCGGAATAGGCAAACGCACCCATTCGCTCGAATCGTGCCCAACGAACAAATTCTTTCAGTTCCTCGAACTCCTGCTCGCCCTCACCAGGGAATCCCACCATCAGCGTGGTACGCAGATGAATGCCTGGCACTGCTTCACGGATGGTACGAATCAACTCGTAGGTCTGTTCCTTATCGACATGCCGACGCATATTGGTCAGCACATTGGTACTGATATGCTGGAGGGCAATATCGAGATAGCGGCACACATTGCGGTTGCGACGCATCACATCGAGCAGCTCCATCGGAAACTGATGGGGATAGGCATAGTGGAGACGTATCCACTTCACACCCTTCACATGAGCCATGCGGTCGATGAGGGGGGCTATCATCCGTTGCTTGTAGATGTCCAAACCGTAATAGGTCAGTTCCTGCGCGATGATCTGAAACTCACGAACGCCCTTGCTCACCAGATATTCCACCTCAGCGATGATCTCCTCCATCGGACGGCTTTGGTGCCGACCTGTGATGATAGGGATGGCACAATAGGCGCACTTACGGTCGCACCCTTCTGATATCTTCACATAGGCATAATGGCGAGGCGTGGTGAGGGTACGTTCATAAGCTGCAATTGGCAATTGCAGCTTATGAACGCGTGAGAGTTCTTCCACGATTCCGTTCCAATCGAACTTCCCATAGAAGCGGTCGACCTGTGGAATCTCTTTGCCGAGTTCCTTCATGTAGCGTTCGGACAGACAGCCCATGACATAGAGACGACGCAGACGGCCTTCTTCCTTTGCCTGACAGAACTCGAGTATCATGTTGACAGACTCCTCCTTGGCATCACCGATGAAACCACAGGTGTTGATAATCGCAATCTCGCCTCGAGGACGGGGCGAGTCGTGAGTTACCTGATATCCCAGTGCCCTCAACCTTGCCATCAGGCGCTCTGAATCAACCAGATTCTTTGAGCAACCCAAGGTGATGATGTCAACCGTGTTATGCCTCATTCCCAAACAGCGAATTCACAAATTCCTTGCGATTGAATGCTTGCAGGTCTTCCATACCTTCACCCAATCCGATGTACTTCACAGGTATCTTGAACTGGTCGGATATTCCGATTACTACCCCACCCTTGGCGGTTCCGTCGAGTTTGGTGATGGCCATCGCTGTCACTTCGGTTGCTGCAGTGAACTGTCGTGCCTGCTCGAAGGCATTCTGACCCGTAGAGCCGTCCAGCACAAGGAGCACCTCATCGGGGGCAGTATCCATGTGTTTCTTCACCACATTTCGTATCTTCGTCAACTCGTTCATCAGTCCCACCTTGTTGTGCAGACGTCCTGCTGTATCAATCAGAACCACATCGGCATCGTTGGCAATAGCCGAACTGACCGTATCGTAGGCTACAGAGGCAGGATCGCTACCCATCTGCTGCTTCACGACCGGCACACCCACACGTTCGCCCCAGATACAGAGTTGCTCAACGGCAGCAGCACGGAACGTATCGGCAGCTCCAAGATAGACCTTCTTGCCAGCCTGCTTGAACTGATAGGCCAATTTGCCAATCGTAGTCGTCTTACCCACTCCGTTCACACCAACCACCAATATCACATAGGGCTTATGGTCAGAAGGCAATTGGAACCCTTCCGTGTCTTCTGTGTTGTTCTCCGTCAGGAGATTTGCTATTTCTTCACGAAGGATGCCGTTCAGTTCAGCAGTATCGACATATTTGTCACGAGCCACTCGAGCTTCTATCTTCTCGATAATCTTCAAGGTGGTATCCACACCTACATCTGAAGTGACCAGAACCTCTTCGAGATTGTCCAAGACCTCATCGTCCACCTTCGACTTCCCTGCTACAGCACGGGCAATCTTTCCAAACACACTCTCTTTGGTCTTTGCCAATCCATTGTCCAGCGTTTCCTTCTGTTTCTTTCCAAAAAAATTAAAGAATCCCATGTATATAATATATAATGTGTAATTTATAATATGAGGAGTGCAGGAGTGCAGAAGTTGAGGAGTAGAGGAGTGCAGACTTTACATCAGCAATCTATCGTCTGCCACTCCTGTCACTACTTCATATAATGTTAAATGTGTAATGTATAATTGGTGCAAAGTTAATATTTTTTTGCCAAACAAACAAATAATTAAACAAAATAAGCGTCCACGAGGGACACTTATTCAACAATGATTATGAAACAATTACGCAAACAATTGTTTTAGCTGTTCGCGTATTTCTTAGCCTCTTCATTCAGAAGAACCTTCTCTTCAAACATGTATGCGCCAGTCTTTGGAGACTTACACATCTTAATAACCTTTGTATATGCGCGACCATCCTTTGATTGGAGAGTAGCGACCGCTTTCTTTGCCATATAATATCAGTTTATTTGATTTCCTTGTGAAGAGTCATCTTCTTGAGGATTGGGTTATACTTCTTCAGTTCCAGACGGTCTGGAGTGTTCTTACGGTTCTTTGTTGTGATGTAACGTGATGTTCCAGGAAGACCGCTTTCCTTCATTTCTGTGCATTCAAGAATCACTTGCACTCTGTTACCTTTAGCTTTCTTTGCCATGATTTAGTTCTCCTTAATGATTATGCGATTACCTGGATGTCTTTCCATTCGCAATAGCCTTTTGCTACAGCCTGTCTCAGTGCTGCGTCAAGACCGATTCGGTTAATAATGCGAAGACCAGCTGCACTGACCTTCAAAACAATCCAACAATCCTCTTCTACATAGTAGAATTTCTTAGTAAACAAGTTGACATTGAAATGTCTCTTTGTTCTGCGAAGTGAGTGAGATACGTTGTTACCGATCACTGACTTCTTACCTGTAATTTGACAAATTTTTGACATATTTCTTTTCTTTATTTTCTGCTATATTTCTTGTCGGGATTTTTAAACAGCGTGCAAAGTTACGATAATTTTTTGAACTACCAAAAAATATCCCATTATTTTTAACATATTTCTTACTTTTTGGCAATTCTACAGCTTTGAAGCGCCTACTCAACTGACTTTAAACCACAATTTTTCGTCTTTGAATTATAAATAGGGAAAATCCTCGTTTTAGAGGGAAAAATATTTGTTTATCTCAAGAAATTTGTGTTAATTTGCAGCGTAAAACAAATTTAAAACAGTACGGTTATGAAGAAAATGATTCTTTTTGGACTTCTCTTGAGCTTCATCACCCTGACTGCAGGTGCTCAGGAATTAAGGAACGGAAACAACTCTTGCATCGGAAAGATTGACAGCGACGGAACTGTTCGTAACGGCAACAATTCTACCATCGGAAAGATTGACAGCGATGGTACGATCCGTAATAGCAACAACGCTACCATCGGAAAGATTGATAGCGACGGAACCATCCGCAACGGCAATAATTCTACCATCGGAAAGATTGACAGCGACGGAACTGTTCGTAACGGCAACAATTCTACGATTGGAAAAATCGATAAGGACGGAACTGTTCGTAATGGTAACAATTCTACCATCGGATATGCCAAGGATGTACCAAAGGCTAAGGCTGCCGTCTTCTTTTTCTTCGACTTCTTTAAATAAATAGGAGCTACGATAATATCGAAAAGCCATGAAGAAATTCACGACATTTTTCCTGACGCTGCTGGGATTGAACTTCGGTTCGGCATGCAGTGGTCAGAACTATGAGAATCAAAATGTGAAGGAGTTCGACGAACTCATCAAGAACAGCAATGTGCTCTTGTTGGACGTGCGCACTCCTTCTGAGTTTGCAGAAAGCCATCTGGCCGATGCCATCAATATCGATGTAAACGGTAGTGATTTCGTCAAGAAAGCATTGGAACGTATCGACAAGCACTTTACGATTGCTGTCTACTGCCGTAGCGGACGTCGTTCAGCCAATGCTGCCGGACTATTGGCGAAGGAAGGTTTCAAGGTAGTGAACCTCTCTGGCGGCATCACTGCATGGACAGATGCGCAGAAGCCTGTAACCACCACCAGCTACGAATGGGATGCGTTTACCACGAAGAGCGGAAAACCGATTAAGATCTATTCCCTGATACACGCCAGCCTTCGACTCATCTATGACGGCAAAGAGATCCAGATTGACCCTGTAGGCAAGATGGGTGACCGCACGACCGACTATGGTAAGATGCCGAAAGCAGATTGGCTCATGGTGACGCACGAACATGGCGACCACCTTGACAAGGAGGCTATCGCAACACTCACAGGTGCCGACACCCGTCTCATCACCAATCAGCGGAGTGCAGACATCCTGGGCAAGGGCATCGTGATGAAGAACGGTGACAAACGCGAAGAAACCAGCTTCACACTCGAAGCCGTTCCTGCCTACAACTACACAGAGGGCCATACACAGTTCCATCCGAAAGGACGCGACAACGGTTTCATCTTCACGATGGACGGATTACGCATCTATGTGGCAGGCGATACTGAGGACATTCCCGAGATGGCCGACGTCAAGGACATCGACATCGCTTTCCTGCCTTGCAACCAACCCTATACGATGACCACAGAGCAACTCATCAAGGCTGCACGCGTCATCAAACCGAAAGTTCTGTTCCCTTATCATTATAGTCAGACCGACGTGAGCGGCATTCCTGCTGCACTCAAGTCCGATGGAATCGAAGTAAGAATCAGGGAAACACTTAGGTAATCATTCATAGTATCACATCAGGATGAAACGACTATACCTGCTACTTTTTATGATTGGAGTGTTGGCAACCGCCAATGCTCAGCTGAGAGATGTAAATAACGTGATTGACAACACGCCCGACTCCATCGGCAAAGCTTTGATGGCACGTCCAGCACCAGGCAGCACCCGTAAGGGTTCGCTACCTGTTCTTTTCCTTGTAGGCAACAGCACGATGCGCAACGGCACACTGGGCAACGGAAACAACGGTCAATGGGGCTGGGGCTATTTTTTTCCTCATTATTTCGATGCCAACAAAATTTCGGTTGAGAATCAGGCTCTGGGCGGTATGAGTACCCGCACGTTCTATACAGACTTATGGCCAGCTATCCGCAAAGCTCTACAGCCAGGTGACTGGGTCATCGTGTCGATAGGTCATAACGACGGAGGCGAGTATTTCGACCAGAGACGGGCTCGTGCAGTCATCCCTGGAATTGACCCCGACACTTGCATCGTAGGTTTCAACCAACGAACACAACGGCAAGATACGGTGTACAGCTACGGCACCTACCTGAGGAAGTATATCGGAGAGATTCGAGCCAAGGGCGCACATACCATCCTGATGTCGCTCACGCCTCGTAATGCCTACGACAACAACGGCAAGATAGTACGTAAGCCTCAAACGGATTGGGCTCGTGCCATCGCGAAGGAAGAGGGTGTACCCTTCATCGACCTGAACGAAATCAGCGGAGCAAAACTCGACAGCTATAGTCGTTGGAAGGTGAACTATCACTTCTTGGGTGATCTGATTCACACATCGAAGTTCGGTGCCGAGATGAACGCCGAAAGTGCCGCTATGGGCATTATGAGCAGCAATGACCCTCAATTGAAGTCGCTGAAGAATGCGCTGAACGTTCCAATTCCACAGAAATACATCACCACAAATAATCTCCCCCGAGTGTTCTTGACTGGTGACTCAACGGTGAAGAACAACGACTCTGACGAAAACGGCATGTGGGGATGGGGAGCTGTAGCCAATACCGTATTCAACGAAGGGAAATGCACCGTCATCAATGCCGCACGTGCAGGACGCTCCACACGTTCGTTCATTCGTGAAGGCCTTTGGGATATGGTTTATAAATCGTTGCAGCCAGGCGACTATGTACTGATTCAGTTTGGTCATAACGACATCAGCCCTATCACCGACCAGAAGGCACGTGGTGTGATTGCCCAATCGAAGGACTCTTTGCATGTCTATCAGATGGATAACGGCACGTACGAGGTGATTTATTCGTTTGGTTGGTACCTGAAAAAGATGATTGACGACGTGCGCGAAAAAGGAGCCACCCCTATCCTACTTTCCCTCACTCCTCGTAACGAGTGGCCAGGCGGCAAGATAGAGCGCAGGAACGACCCGTACGGCAAATGGTATCGTGAAGTGGTCGCAGAGACTGGTGTGGAATTTGTGGATGTACACAACATTACGGCCGATGCACTCGACAAGATTGGTCCTGAAGGGGCGAAGGAGTACTACAACAACGATCATACCCACACCTCGAAGAAAGGGGCTCTGCTCAATGCACAGAGTGTGGCAAAGGGTCTGAAAGCAAACAAAAGCCCTCTGGCAAAATTGCTGAAATGAAACAACGGATTGTCATATTGATTTGTCTCCTGTTAGGAGGATTCGTGGTGGCGGAAGCCCAGACGCCACAGGGCCTTCGTGTGCAACGTCACAAACAAGGATTCACCATCACAAAAACGGTGGATGGCGAAGATGTGCTACTCGCCTATTCCGAGACAGGCAATTTCGACAAGGCGATGAACGACGAACCCCTCTTCCGCAAGATGATGGCCACCTTCGACAAGGCCACCTGTCGCCAACCCATCCGCTTCACTTCAGGCAACCTGCCCATTGAAGTTCCACCCCTCTGTACCGACATATGGACACAGGACGAACCCTTTCATAACCTCACTCCCATCATCGACAGCACCCATTGCAAGACTGGATGTGTGGCTACTGCGATGACGCAGGTGATGTACTATTACAAATATCCTGAACGGGGTACAGGCTCTCATACCTACTTCGACCAAAAAGGTTGTCAGGACACCCTCACAGCCGATTTCTCTGCCCACACCTACGATTGGGATTACATGCTCGACACCTACGAAGGCATAGACTACAGCGAACGTCAGGCACAAGCTGTGGCGCTGTTATCGTCCGACTGCGGCATTAGCGTCGATATGCAATACGGCGTAGGAGCCAGCGGGGCCGAGACCATCCGTCAGCCCTATGCCCTCTACAACTATTTCGGATACGACCCTGGAATGCGAATGATCTATCGCGATTTCTATCGTCGTGACGAGTTGCATACACTCATCCGCACCGAATTGGCAGCCGGGCATCCGGTTCCCTGCAGTGCTCACGGAGTCGATGGCGGCGGACATGCGTTCATCATCGACGGCTACGACCGCAACGGTCTCTATCACATCAACTGGGGTTGGGGAGGATGGTGCGATGGCTACTACAACATCGATTACATGAATCCCGATCAACCTGAGTGGAACCATCACCCCGACCGCATCGAGAACGGTCTGAACATCTTGCAAGGCTTTGTGCTGGGCATCCAGCCACTTGGTGCCGAGCAACAGCCCGAAGTCCACGAATACGCCTTCTCACACCTTGAGTTGCTGACCGACTCCGCCCTTGTTGTCCATAACCTCTGCAACGTCGGATGGAATGTCCATCACGGACGCATCGCGTTGGGCGTCACGAATGCAGATAACGACGACGTGGTCACCATCGCTTACGACTACAACCGCGAGTTTCAGCTCGAAGAGTTCGACGACACCACCTACACCGACACCATCGCTTTTGCCGATCTCGCCCCCCGTTTCCTTTCGCTCCACGATGGCACCTACCGACTCATGCCGATGTTCGAAGATAACGGAGAATGGCATCATGCACGTACTTCGTGCGGCACACCATATTATATATATATCGACAAACAAGGCGACACCATTCTTACACGTGAAGCCCAAGGAGCTATAGGTCATCTCCAACTTGTCAGCATCTCATGTCCTGACACCTTGACTCGTGGCGAATATGCATCGATGAGCATCACGCTGGCCAACGATAACGATGACGAATACTGCGGACGCATCTTCCTCTGTCAGCAAAACAACAAAGAAACGGAACTTCTGGAGATGCTCACCCGTTTCGGCATTTATCTTGCGCCCCACTCCACACAAACCATCGATCTCGACTACGTCTATATCAGCAGTCGGGCGAGCGACACCCTCCGTCTGCATCTTCTCTACGACATCGACCTCTTCACCGATTCCATCGTCCACTTCGACGACGTGAAAGAAGTGCTGACAGCCGACAAAGCGGATACAGGCATAAAGAACCTCACCTCAACAGATTCAGGTTTCAAGATTCAAGATTCAGGTGCGATTTACGACCTCCAAGGGAAAAAGGTAAATGGCAAATGGTCAAATGGTGAATTGCCTCGGGGTATCAACATCAGCCGCAAACGAAAACTATACATCCGATAAACATACACGAATATGGAAAAACGAGAAGCATTCAAAATGTTCCTGAAACCAGGATTCAAGGACGAATACAAACGTCGTCATGCCGCCTTGTGGCCAGAGATGCGTCAACTGCTCCACGACGGAGGAGTGTACGACTACAGCATCTACCTCGACGAAGACACCAATACCCTCTTTGCCTTCCAGAAGACACGTGGCGAAGGTGGCAGTCAGGATATGGGCAACTTGGAGATTGTACAACGCTGGTGGGCCTATATGGCCGACATCATGGAAACCAATCCCGACAACTCCCCCATCTCCATTCCTCTGCCCGAGATGTTCCACATGGATTGACCGATGAAACGAAACAGAGAACCTCGAACAAAGTCCATAAAAATCATAAAAGATGAAAACAACAATGTATTTCTTGGGGGCCATGCTGATAGCTTGTATCCCGTTTACTGCTCACGCACAGTTCATGATGTTCGGAGGCGGCAACCCAGCCCGACAGGACAGCCTTCGTAAGATAGCAGCAGCCGACTATGCCGACATGCTGGCAAAAGTGGGTGTCAGTCAGCCTCGTGAAGGTCGTCAGCCCAACAGTCAGGACGAAAGCAAACATCCCAACTATGACGAACTGATTGCCAACCCCTATCCGTTCTACCCCGATCCGTTGGTGACCGAAAGCGGCAAGAAGGTCACCAGTGCCAAGATGTGGACCAAGGTGCGCCGTCCCGAGATTGTCCGCCTGTTCGAAGACAACGTATATGGCCGCATTCCCGCCAATGTGCCCGGTGTGAAGTGGGAGGTGACCAACGAAGAGCATAAGGAGTTTGCAGGAAAGCAAATCGTGGTGCGCTATCTGAAAGGAGTGGTCGACAACTCCAGCTATCCCGCCATCACCGTCGAGATCCAGGCCAATGTGGTCTATCCAGAAGGGAAGCAGAACCTGCCGGTCATCATCGAGTTCGGCTTCGGAGGAGGTGATCCCACCCGCAGCTTTACTCGTGCTGGTTCCGTTTCGTGGCAGCAGATGGTCATCGAACGCGGATGGGCAGCAGCCACCATCAACCCATCGTCCATCCAAGCCGATGCAGGCTCAGGACTGACGAACGGCATCATCGGTCTCTGCAACAAAGGCAATCACCGTCAGCCCACCGACTGGGGTTCGCTCCGTGCATGGGGTTGGGGACTTTCACGCCTCATCGATTACTTCGAGACCGATAAGACCTTCGATGCCACCAAGTGCGCCATTGAGGGAGTGTCACGTTATGGCAAAGCCTCACTCGTAGCTATGGCCTTCGAGGAACGTATCGCAGCAGGATTCATTGCCTCATCCGGTAAGGCAGGAGCTGCAGGATGGCGTCGTGACTGCGGTGAGAGCATCGGCAACATCGTATCGAACGAAGAATACCACTGGGTGTGTGGTAACCTTATCAAGTACGGTACTGACCCACTGACAGAAAACGACATACCTGTTGATCAG
>Ga0310696_10001371_pt1 | contig 35468 bp, 29 predicted proteins | sample AusTroGonzalo_MG_4_FD_203885 | JGI IMG/M metagenome (GOLD analysis project Ga0310696, IMG submission 203885) | Bovine rumen microbial communities from tropical cattle in Woodstock, Queensland, Australia - Gonzalo_02 (v2) (version 2) | ecosystem: Host-associated > Mammals > Digestive system >... | reverse complement strand
TTTTCAGGATGTCGTTGACTATCACCGTATCAAACTGGTCGGCAAACGAAAGTTCGTACTCGGCCTTGTCTAACCTTTTCTTCAACGAAGCCTCGTCCTCAGTGCCCCGGCCACAAAGCCGCTGCTTGAGAGCCTCTATAGTGGGAGGTTGAATGAATACAGATAAGGCCTTGTCGCCGAATATCTTTTTCAGATTGAGTCCACCCAGCACATCCACGTCAAAAATCACATGCTTGCCTTCTCCCCAGATACGCTCGATTTCAGACTTTAAGGTGCCATAAAACTGATTATGGTAAACTTCCTGCCATTCCAGAAACTCATCATTGGCCAGCTTCTGCTTAAAATCATCCACCGTCAGGAAATAATAATCCTTGCCGTCCCTTTCACCCTCACGTTTGGCACGGCTGGTGGCAGAGATGGAAAACGCCAGATTAGGTTGCTCTTTCAATAAATGTTTTACTATGGAGGTTTTTCCTGCTCCAGATGGCGCTGACACGATAATTAGTTTTCCTGACATGCTTTTTTGATATTTTGAGATTTAAAGTTTTGAGACGGGGCATGCCCCGTCTCTACATTTATTATATCCATTTATTTATGCAAGACAAACACATAGGGGCCGTTTTGCTTCAATATCTCCTGTGCTGCCTGATTCTGCATGATACTTCCACCCCATTCGTCCAAATCGAAAACCTGACTTGCATTGAACCACTGGTTAATGTTCATGACCAACTGATACAGTTCCCCTTCTTTGCCCGCTGTGAAAGCTGCATCCAATCTCACGGTGAATGAATTATCCACAAACTGTATCACTTCTCCATCATTATTATATAGCTGTCCTCTGCCCGTATGCAGGTTGAAAGGTTTTACTTGTCCATCGTTGGCTAACCACTTACCATTTATTTTCATATAATGATAGCCGCCTCCCATTACCTCCGGCCAGCTCATGTTACACTCTGGAGGATTCACAAAACGATTGCTCTGATTCTGTGCATCACTCAGGCCAAAAGTAAATAATATGGCAGTATAATCGCCCTGTGGTATCACACCCAAATCCCAATCCAAGGTTGAAGGGATGTCAATATCCACATAATGGATACGGTCTTTGGTTACCACCGTTCCATCGCTTTTGTATAGGCTAACATTAGAAATGAAAAACATCACTTCATTCACCTCATATTGGTTGCCGGCAGCGTTGACATACTTCCTTATGTCCGACTGTAGTGCCTGTCCGTCAACCTCAAAAGCAAAAGACAAGGAAAAAGGGGCTGTCTTCTCCTTATGGCAGGATGAAAACAAGACCGACAATATGACAAACAGGAAAGCAAACTGTTTACCACTCATCTTCTATAATGACTGGGGGATTCATGCCTTCTTCCAACGACTCTATCAAAGCCAGAATCTGTTCATCAATCTGATTCAACCATGCATATTGACCGATTTCCCATTTGGGATTCTCGGTGTTCAGCCACACCTCAACAGGGGCTGCAGAGGTGGCTTTCTCGTTGAAATCGGTGATGGTATAACGGTAACGTCCCGGACGGCATTCTATTTTCATATTGTAATAGACAATATTCTTGAACAGCTTGCTGCCGTCTTCCTTCACCACATAGATTTTAACGCTTGAACGCAGCTGAATCACACCCTTGTCACGGTCGCTGTTTTTGATGACCTCAGCGGTGTTTTTATAGTAATTCTTCACCCATTGCATCGCACGGTCATACAGTTCCTGCGGAGTGGCATTGGCCTGCTGCACCACCTCCTTATAGGTTACCAGATGGGTTTGCTCGTCAACGGGAACATTGGGATAAGGAATATCCAAGGTTTTCTTGTTCTGACCGAAGGCCATCAAGCCAGCCATCGCAAAAGCGAAAATTACAATAATCTTTTTCATTTTTGTTTTCTTTTATAGGTTTGAAAACGCAAATCATAAATGTTTTTCTCATCCTTAGGCACAAACTCGTCCTCCACCAAGGTCCATTCCTCCATATTTAGCTGAGGAAAATACACATCGGCCTGAAAATCCGACAGGATGCGGGTGAGGTACAGAGTCTCAATCTTGTCGATAAACAACTTGTAGATGGTAGCACCACCCATGATAAAGGGTTGCTCGTCATTTTCCACCAACTGCATCGCCTCCTCTATGGAGAATGCCAACTCGCAGTCTTGATAGTCAGCCTCTTGATTGAGGGTGATGACAATATTGCGTCGGTTAGGAAGCGGCTTCTTGGGCAGCGATTCCCACGTGCGGTCGCCCATCAGCACTGTATGTCCGGAAGTCAGCGTCTTGAAACGTTTCAGGTCCACCGGCAAATGGCACAACAATTGGTTTTTATAGCCCAACTCATAATTATTGCCCACAGCGGCAATCATCGAAAGATTATTCATAGTCCAGACTATTGGATGAGGAACGGGAATTTGTCAAAGTTCTTCAAAGCGATAGCGGTACCACGTGCCACAGCCTTCAGCGGGTCTTCAGCCACATGTACCTTCAGGCTGGTCTTCTTGGAGATACGCTTGTCCAAACCCCTCAGCAAGGAACCACCGCCTGCCATATAGATACCGGTCTTATAGATATCTGCCGACAACTCAGCCGGAGTGTTCTCCAGTGCATTGATGACAGCTGCCTCAATCTTGGAAATAGAGCGGTCGAGTGCCTGGGCAATCTCGCGGTAGTTGACCTTCACGCAGATGGGAATACCCTGCAAGAGGTCACGGCCATATACCTCATAGTCTTCAGGCGGATTTTCGAGGTCCTCAATAGCAGAACCCACATTGATTTTAATCTGCTCGGAAGTGCTGAAACCGATGGCAATATTGTGTTTCTTACGCATGTATTCCTGAATGTCGTAGTTGAACTCAACACCGGCAATCTTGATAGATTTGCTGCAAACGATACCACCCAAGGCCAATACGGCAATTTCGCTGGTACCGCCACCGATGTCGATAATCATGTTGCCATTGGCATCCAACACATCGATACCCGTACCAATAGCGGCAGCCATAGGTTCGTATATCATACGCACCTCTTTGGCGCCCGCATGCTCGGCTGAATCTCTAACGGCACGCTCTTCCACCTCGGTAATGCCCGAAGGAATGCAGATCACCATCTTCAGCGACTGCGGAAAAAAGTAGCGTTTGGAACCCGTCATCTTAATCAGCTCGTAGAGCATCTTCTCGGTGGACTGGAAGTCAGCGATAACACCATCGCGCAGAGGACGAATAGTCTTGATGCGCTCGTGCTCCTTACCTTCCATCATCAGCGCTTTTTTGCCCACTGCCTGCAGTTCTTTGGTGTCTCTGTCGATGGCAATAATTGACGGTTCGTCCACCACCACCTTGTCATTATATAAAATGACCGTGTTGGCTGTACCAAGGTCAATGGCTATTTCTTTTGTGAAAATCGAGAATAATCCCATAATATTCAGTTATTTAACCTTATTAGTCACTATAATACATTAAAGTTTGCAAATGTACGAAAAAGTTTTTACATAGCATGTCATAGTAAAGCATAAAAAAAGTATTTTTGCAAAAAATTTGACACCCATGCTTACTTTGGCACAAATAACCGACATTTGTCACCCCTTAGCCCACCATTTGATCAATGAATCCACCGAGATTGAACTGTTGGCTTTTGACAGTCGAAATATCCTGATTCCCCAAAAGACCCTCTTTTTCGCCATCACTACTAGCAAGAACGACGGGCATCACTATATTCCGGAATTATACAAACTGGGGGTTCGTAATTTTATCATCACCCAACCTGTTTCCGATTTCTCACAATATCAAGAGGCCTCTTTCATTCAGGTGGAAAATGCCGTGAGTGCTTTGCAAAGCATTGCCGCCTTCCATCGCCAGCAGTTCCACTACCCCGTGGTGGGCATCACTGGCAGCAATGGTAAAACCATTGTAAAAGAATGGCTTAGCCAGATGCTGGCTCCTGAATTTCACGTGGTGAAGAGCCCCAACAGCTACAACTCGCAAATCGGTGTGCCGATGTCGGTTTGGCAGATGGGGCAGCGACACAATCTGGCCCTCTTCGAAGCGGGCATCTCCCAGCCAGGCGAAATGGAAAAACTGGCTGCCGTCATCCAGCCCACCATCGGTATTCTCACCAATATCGGAGCTGCCCACAACGAGTTTTTCCACAACAACGAAGAAAAACTGATAGAGAAAGCCAAGTTGTTCCGTTCCTGTCAGTATGTTATCTACAACTCCGACAATCAGCTGATTGACAACTTCTTTAAGCAAAACCAAGAGTTCAAGGGAAAGACTGTCTCATGGGGACACCAGGCAGAGGCCGACTACCACATCGATTTCATCAACACGACCGACGTGCATACCGTAGTGTCTATCAACCAGCAACTGATAGACATCCCCTTCAGCGATACCGGTTCGGTGGAGAATGCCCTGCATGCCGCTGTACTGCTGATGAAGCTGAATTTCTCTGTCGCCCAAATCAACTTAAAACTGCAAAACCTGTCGCCTGTGTCCATGCGTATGGAGATGATTGAGGGCATCCACAACTCGGTCCTCATCAACGACACCTACAGCCTGGATATGAGCTCTTTGCGTATTGCGCTCAACTTCCTGAACGCCCAAACCCAGATGATACGCAAAACCGTCATCATCTCCGACTTCGAGCAGGCCGGCAATTTCACCACCGAAGACTATCAGAAAATATATACCCTGCTGGTCAATAAGGGCATCACCCGAATTATTGCTGTTGGCACAGGATTTTACGATCACCGTTCTGTCTTTGCCTTCCCCGAACAGAGTTTTTACCGCACCACCCAAGAGTTGTTGGACAACCTCAACAATGAGGCTTTCAGCCAGGAGGTTATCCTGCTGAAAGCCGCCCGTAGCTATCGTTTCGAGAAGATTGTGGCTGCCCTGCAATACAAGACTCACCAAACCGTGATGAACGTCAACCTGCCAGCCATTATCCACAACTTGAGCTACTACCGCTCGCTTTTGAAACCCGAAACCAAGATGGTGGCTATGGTCAAAGCCCAGTCATACGGCTTGGGCGATGTGGAACTAATTAACGAGTTGGTGTACCATCATGTTGATTTCCTGGCAGTGGCCTATACCGACGAAGGTATCCGCCTGCGCAAACGCAGTGTCACCAAACCTGTCATTGTGCTTGGAGCCGAAGCCCACAGCTTTGAGGCCATGATTGCCTACCAGTTGGAGCCCGAAATCTTCAATTTCCATTACCTGGAAGATTTGGCCAATTTATTGGCACAACATACTGATATCCAGTCCTTCAACATTCACATCAAGTTGGACACCGGCATGCATCGTTTGGGTTTTGACGAGAAAGACCTGCCTCGCTTGGTGGCCTTCCTCCAACAACACCCCCAACTGAAAATCCGCTCTATCTTCTCTCACCTGGCGGCCGCAGAAGACCCTTCGGAAGACGAATTCACACGGGGACAGATTGCCCTGTTCGACAGGATGAGCTCTTACCTGATTTCCCAGTTCTCTTACCCCATTTTGAGACACATCCTCAACTCGGCCGGAATCTCGCGCTTTACGGAAGCACAATACGATATGGTGCGCCTCGGTATTGGCCTATATGGCTTCTCGGGTGTACCGCAAGACCAGGCACACCTCCAAAATACCGTTACCTTGAAAACCATTGTCACCCAGGTAAAAATCATCCCCGCCAACGAAACCATCGGCTACAACAGGTCGTACAAAACCACCCACGACAGCCAAATAGCCATCATTCCCATCGGTTATGCCGACGGTTACCCCCGTGAGTTAGGCAATGGTGTAGGAAAAGTGATGATAGCCGGCCGGCTGGTGCCCATTGTAGGCAAAATATGCATGGACATGTGCATGGTTGATGTCACCGGACTGGAAGTAAAAGAAGGCGACGAGGTGATTGTTTATGGCGACTGTAACCCTGTTGATAAAGTGGCTGAGTCTATCCACCGTATTCCTTACGAGCTGATGACCGCTGTCTCCAAGCGCGTGCAGAGGATTTACATCAAAGAGTGATTAAGAACTAAGAATTAAAAACTAAAAACTAAAAACAATTAGCACATTAACTCATTAACACATTAGCACATTAAATATATATCTTCAAATTGCGGTTTTTGGACTCTTGTTTAAGGCGTTTGATGGCACGCTCTTTAATTTGACGCACCCTTTCCCGTGACAAGCCCACCGCATCGCCTATTTCGTCTAAGGTATATTCGTGGGTAACCCCGATGCCGAAAAAAAGTTTGACAATCTCTATCTCCTTCTCATTCAGTGTTTTTTTCAATATCCCATCAATTTCCGAAGACAACGATTCACTGAGGAGCTTGTCGTCTGTATCCTTCTCCACATTGTAGATAAAGGTATCCGAAAACTTGGTGTCGTCGTCCGGTGAGACAGGCGAATCCATCGACTGCGGATGGTTGTTGATTTTCAGTATCTCGTTCACCTTGTCGATAGGCAAATCCATCGCATCCGCAATTTCCTCCACCGTAGGGGCACGCTGGAACTCCTGCTCCAGACGGGCTATCTCCTTCTTGATTTTGTTGATGACACCTACCTGGTTCAGCGGCAGACGCACTATACGCGACTGGTCGGCAATAGCCTGACAGATAGCCTGGCGTATCCACCACACCGCATACGAGATGAACTTAAACCCGCGGGTCTCGTCAAAACGCTTGGCAGCCTTTATCAAGCCAATGTTGCCTTCGTTTATCAGATCGGGCAAGCTGATACCTTGATTTTGATATTGTTTTGCCACAGAAACCACAAAACGGAGGTTGGCTTTGGTCAGCCGCTCCAAAGCTTCCTGGTCGCCCTTCCTGATACGTCTTGCCAGTTCCACTTCCTCCTCGGCACTAATCATCTGCTCCTTGCCTATATCTGCCAAAAACCTGTCCAACGAAGCGGTATCCCTATTGGTGATTGATTTCGAAATCTTTAATTGTCTCATATTCTCGTGATTTTGTCATAATATCTGATTTTCTAATTCCCATATCCTAACCTCTGTTCCCCCATCACCTCAACTGTATGGTATAGGTATATTTGTAATAACCGTTATCATACACTCCTTCAATGGCCAAGTATTTGTCTTGATTATTGCGGAAGAATTTCTCCAAATCACCCGTATCGGAAATAATGCGGCCATTAATCATCGTGATGACAAAGCCCTTTTTCACTCCTGACTGTCTCAGCAGTCCATCACCAAGATTGGTCACCTTCACGCCACCCGTGATACGGTAAAAGTTCAGTTCACGCTTGCTCAGGTCGTTGAACGAAGCACCCAGCACACTCTCTGCGGTGGCATTGCTTAGCTCCACAATATCCGTATTTCCTTGGCGATTCAGCAATCGTAGTTCTTTTACAGATTCTTGCCCCTTGTGTAGCACCTTCACCCTAACCGTCTCTCCAGGAGAATGTTGCATCAGCACCTCCCGAAGTTCAGAGGCCGAATTGGTTTTGCTGTCGTTAATGGCCAGAATCACATCCCCCTCCTCCAAACCAACTTGACTGGCAGCGCCGTTGGCATCCACCATGTTCACCAGCACTCCCTCCAAATTGTCCAGTTTCATCTCCTCGGCCTTTTTGGGAGTGATGTCCATAATGGAGACTCCCAGATAAGCACGCTGCACCACTCCGTAGGTTTTCAGGTCGTTGGCCACCTTGCGCGCAATATTCGACGGGATGGCGAAAGAATAGCCCGTATAATAGCCGTTGCCCGAAGCAATGGCCGAGTTGATGCCTATCAGCTCGCCCTGAACGTTTACTAATGCTCCCCCGCTATTACCCTGGTTGACGGCGGCGTCCGTCTGAATATACGACTCGATATTGGCACTCTCATCCAAAATGCTCAGGTTTCTGGCCTTGGCGCTCACAATACCTGCCGTCACAGTGGAGGTCAGGTTAAAAGGATTGCCCACTGCCAGCACCCATTCGCCTATTCTCACCTTGTCTGAATTGCCGAAGGTAAGATAGGGCAGATTGCTGCTTTCGATTTTTATCAAGGCCAGGTCGGCATCGGCATCGGTTCCCACCAAAGTGGCGTTAAATTCGCGCTTGTCGTTCAGCGAAACGGTGATTTTCTCGGCATCCTCCACCACATGGTTATTGGTGATGATATACCCGTTTGCAGAGATAATCACCCCCGAGCCGGCAGCCATCACCGGATACTCACTGTTGCGGGGTCTTCCGAAAAATTCTTCCCAAAATGGGTTGCCGAAGAAGTTGTCCCAGGTCGAATTTTTCTGTTTAAACTCCGTTTTTATGTGCACAACGGCCTGAACTGAGTGCTCTGCAGCCTGGGTTAAGTCGACAAAATTGGAAGATTTTGGAAGTTTTTGGGCATTATTTTCAGCCGGATTTTGAGCTTCCAAAAAAAGGAAAGAACAGCATAAAACACTTGACAACAGTAGTTTACAAATCATTTTCATCATTTATCCTCCTTTTTTAACGAGTGGTATTATATATTAATAGACGACATTTAAACGATTTTGTTTAGTAAAAAGTATAATTTTTTTGGCGAGGGTATGATTTTTTTTTATATTTTTGCAACCCCAAAAAATTACTAACTAAAAATATCAATCACAATGTACGCAATCGTAGAAATAGCAGGGCAACAATTTAAGATTGAGCAAGGCCGCAAGGTTTATGTTCACCGCCTGAAAGCTGAAGAAGGGTCACAAGTTAAGTTTGACCGCGTTATGCTCGTTGATGATAACGGTTCTGTAAAAGTGGGTACTCCCACCGTTTCCGGTGCAGAGGTTACCGCTACCGTTGTAAACCACATCAAGGGTGACAAAGTTCTTGTTTTCAAGAAAAAGAGAAGAAAAGGTTATCAGAAGATGAATGGTCATCGTCAGTACCTGACCACGCTGAAAATCGATTCCATAACCTTATAATTTAGTATTAACGATTAAAAATTCATAGAAATGGCTCATAAAAAAGGTGTCGGTAGTTCACAGAACGGTCGTGAATCCCAAAGCAAACGCTTAGGCGTTAAGATTTTTGGCGGTCAGGTTGCCAAAGCTGGCAACATCATCATTCGCCAAAGAGGTACCGTCCACAACCCCGGTATGAACGTGGGCATGGGCAAAGATCATACCTTATTTGCATTAATTGACGGAACCGTCAATTTCAAAAAGGGTAGAAACGGAAAATCTTTTGTTTCTGTTCTTCCAATAGCAGAAGCATAAAGTTTGTTCATAATGTTTGATTGGAAACCCGCTCGAATGAGCGGGTTTTTTTGTTTTACCCAAAAGTGACAACCAAAACCGGTCGTAAGAAAAAAAAGTGTACGGCTATCCTGCAGCTATCCAACGGCTATCGTACGGCAGGTGTACGGCAGGTGTAGAGCAGGTGTTCGGCTAGTGTAGGAATAGTGTAGGGATAGTGTGTGAATAGTTGAAGTTTCGGCTGCAACCGATTTCGGTTGTCACTTTTTTTGTCTTTTAACTAATCGAAATTGACACGCACGGCATAAAAAGTTGAGGAGGCTGTATGTCGTACAGAAAATTTCTGTAATTTTGCCGTCGAATTGGAAATACAAGATTACCTACTATGATTATCATTGGCATTACAGGAACTTTAGGGGCAGGGAAGGGAACCATTGTGGACTACCTGATTGAGAAACGGCAATTCCGTCATTTCTCGGTGCGCAGCTACCTGATTGAGGAGGCTGAAAAGCAGGGTCTTCCCATCAATCGCGACACCTTTGTGCTGGTGGCCAACACACTGCGAAGCACCCACTCGCCCTCCTATATCATCGACCAGCTGTTTGAGCGGGCCCAAAAGGCAGGCCAGAACGCCATTATCGAAAGCATACGCACCCCCGGGGAGGTGGATTCGCTGAGACAAAAAGGCAACTTTACGCTGCTGGCTGTGGATGCCGACCCAAAAGTGCGCTACGAGCGCATTGTGGGCCGCAACTCCGAAACCGACCATGTTAGCTACGAGACATTTATAGCAAACGAGCAGCGCGAGATGACCTCCACCGACCCCAACAAGCAGAATCTGTCGAAGTGCATCGCGATGGCCGACTATACCCTGCAAAACAATGGTGATTTTGAGGCCCTCTACCGACAAATTGATGACATTATAAAGGAAATAGACCATGAGCGAGACTAACAACACCCCCTACCAGCGCCCCTCGTGGGACGAATACTTTATGGAAATTGCCAACACGGTGAGCAAACGCGCCACCTGTGACCGCGGGCGCAGCGGCTGCGTCATTGTGCGCGACCGCCAGATTCTGGTGACCGGCTATGTGGGCTCTCCCAAAGGACTGCCCCACTGCGACGAAGTAGGCCATCAGTTCAAGCGCATGGTTCACGAGGACGGCACCATCACCGAGCATTGCGTGCGCACGGTGCATGCCGAGCAGAATGCCATCTGCCAGGCTGCCAAGCTGGGCATCTCGCTGGAAGGAGGCACCCTTTATTGCCGTATGACTCCCTGCCGCGTGTGTGCCATGCTCATCATCAACTGCGGCATCAAACGCGTGGTGTGCGAGAAAAAATACCATGCCGGTGCCGAGTCAGAAGAGATGTTCAAAATAGCAGGAGTGCAATTGGATTTCTTCTCTGAAGAGGTGGTACAATACGACAGACAATAGACACAAAAAAAACGGCTCAAATGAGCCGTTTTTTTTTATTTGATACCGAGTTTCTTTTTGATTTCCTTGGGGATACCGTCTTTGTGAACCACAATATTCATAGTTTTGTAGCGCACGTAGGCCTTGCTGGCATAGAACATACCATCGTATTTATACACCTTGCCCCAGCTGTTCTTTACCATATAGTATTCATTACCCATCTGGTCTTTGGCCTTACCGTAAATCAGCATACCATGGTCGTCGGTAGTTTCCCAGTTGTCGAAAGCCAATTGACGCTCTTCGGGAGTAACCCAGCGCTGAGGAGTGGGATGCTCGTAAGCCTCTTTAGCACGTTCGGTCTTGCTCAAGCCAGTCCAATGAGCCATGTCGCTGCCACCATTGTCGCTGCTACCTTCCAGGTCGGGCAATACGGCAAAACCCTCACGGATACCCTTGCGGAAACCTTCCTCGCTAACATCGGCACCCCAAGCAACGGTATAGCCGTGGTCGATAGCATAGTCGAAAATGTCCATAAACTCATCCAAAGGAACATTGTAGCACTGAGCCCAACGCCAGTTGTCTTGAATCTCCAGCACAAATTTGTCATAGTAGGGGTGATGGGTGTAGGAAGTAATAGAAATATAATCGTCAGGATTCAAACCCAGCGATTTGTAGAAAGTCATCGGATTATAGGTTACCCCATTGTACACAAAACTTTCGGGACGTTTGCCCAAGTAAATGTCGTGAACAGCTTCGATGGTCTTTACCCACAACACCTCGTTGTCCTTGTTGCATTGCAGTGATTTGTGGTCACCCTTGGCAATAGCGTTTACGATGGCATCGCTAATGGCTGACAATTCGCCGTGTTTGGAAAGGCTGTCGCCATACATGGCACCCGGACGCATTTCAGCCTCAGGAACCAAACCGAAGGTCTTCATACCGTAAATTACATCGTAGAATGAACCACCTTGTGAGAAAGACACGTCGCCATGAGTACGTACGGCAGCTTTGGCGCGGTCAACATAGGTATTGTGAACGATGTACATTTCAGAAAAGTCGTATTCGCCCTTGCCCATACGCAGCAACTCGGCTTCAATGAAACCCAGTCCCGAGTAGCACCAGCATGTACCGGCACGAGCCTGGTCTTTCACTGAAGTGATGGGCAGTTCCTTCAGGTTGGTGAATTTGTAACCTTCTTTCTCTTCTTTTTTGGTTTCGTTTTGCGCGAAAACCACACCGCTGATCAAAAGGGCGGCAATGGTCAGGAGGGAAGTTAATTTTTTCATTTTCAGATAAATTGGTTAAACATATATTGAATTAAAATTTTCTTCTTACCAAGTCACACAGTGCCAGATAGGCCGAAGAGGTGGAGTCCCAGAAATACTGTTTCTTCAAGCCTTCCATCACATCGAAAGCCTCTTCAATATTGTCGCACTTGTTCAGGGTCTGGATGGCTCTGCTGAACTCCTCGCTTTTGTTCTTGAACAGTTCTCGGATAAACAGAAACTTGTCGTTGATAGACATTGCCTTGGTGAGGTCAACGATTTTGGTCTGCTGAAACTTGTCGCCCAAATCCTGCTTCTGCTCGTTGAACAAGTCGTTCAGCGAGCGCTGCTGTGGCTTCGCTGACTGTGCCGGCTGCTGAGGCTCTTCGGCAAACAATGTTTGGGGAGTTTGCGGTTGAGGCTCAGGGACAGGTTCAGGTTCGGGCATCGGTTCGGGCTCGGGCTCAGGAATTACTTCTGGTCCGGGTTCAATAACCGGTTCCGGTTCAGGGGTTGGTTCCACCACAGGCTCTGGGGTCGGTTCGGGCTCAGCAAACAATTCCGGTTCAGGATGAGGAGCCTTGGTTTCCTGGGGCACATTTTTGATAAACTCCAGAATATCGCTGTCCATCTCCTCCTCTTCAACCTCTTCCGCCACCTCTTCTACTGCTTCCTCAACGGGAGATTGAATTGGAATTTCTTCTTTGGTTTCTGTATTTTCTGATGGAATTTCCGAAATTTTCTCCTCTTCCACCGCTTTTTCCTCCTCTTTTTCCTCTTCCTCCTCAATTAATTCTGGTGTCTGAGGCTCTTCTATTGCTTCAACTTGATTTTCAACATCTTGAGATTCTTCAACAAGCGGCATACGCATCACTGCCAAATAGGCTTCGCGCAAATTTTGAAGCAAAATATCCTTGTCTATTTGCGAAAAATCAGCGTTGTGGTTCTTTATAAGCAGAAGATTTTCAATTATTTGTTCCAGAGTGTCATTGATGTGCTGCATTTTTTTCATTCTTTAAGCCGAAAATATCCCGATAAATTTACTAATTTTGCCTTTTGAAAAAGTGTGTAAAAATACAAAAATAATCAATACCTAACACGACAAAAAATGTTTTTGGAAAATAAAGCGAGCAGGAGTAAAAACAAGGGGTGGATTGAGGTGGTTTGCGGTTCCATGTTTTCGGGCAAAACGGAGGAATTGCTGCGACGCATTCGGAGGGCTACCTTTGCCCAACAGAAAGTGGAACTTTTCAAGCCGGCCATTGATGTGAGGTACGACGAAAACGATGTGGTTTCGCATGACGAAACCTCGATGGTGTCTACACCGGTACACAACTCTTCGGAAATACTGCTGTATGTAAACATGGAGACCGTTGAGGTGGTGGGTATTGACGAGGTGCAGTTTTTCGACGAGGGCATAGTGGATGTATGCAACCAGCTGGCTTCCTGTGGTATACGTGTCATCGTGGCGGGGTTGGACATGGACTATCTGGGCAACCCCTTCGGACCGATGCCCCGACTGATGGCGGTGGCAGAGTATGTGACGAAAGTCCATGCCATCTGTACCCGCTGTGGCGACTTGGCTCAATACTCGCACCGCATAGTGCACGGCGACAAGCAGGTGATGCTGGGTGAAAAAGAAAGCTACGAGCCCCTCTGCCGCCACTGCTTCGATGAAGTGACAAAGTCACAAAGTTAATTGCTAAACCGTTCATTATTTTTTGTATCTTTGCAGGTTCAAATAAAAAAACAATGGCACTACAAGACAATCATGTTAATTTGTTCATTCCTTGCGAAATGGATATGTTCAGTCCCTCGGTGGCTGGCAGTGTGGTTCACCTGCTTGAGAAACTTGGTCTTGAAGTGCACTACAATGCCGAGCAGACCTGCTGTGGCCGCAACTTTTTCTTTTCGGGAGAAGTAGAAACCGCCAAGGAATTGGGGGCCAAAATGATGTCGGAATACGAAGGCACCAAATATCCCTTGGTGATTCCCTCCGCTGCATGCGCAGGCTTTATCCGCAAATACTACGGCCAGCTGCTGACCAATGTGAGTGTGGTGAACGACCTGAAAAACTTTGTGACCAACACCTTCGAGTTGTGCGACTTTCTGGTCAACGTCATGGGCATCACCCAGCTCAGAAATCATTTTCCGCAAAGGGTGTTCTATTTCAAATCGTGTGCCGCCCGCAATATGTACGAATTGCATAATGAGGCAGAGATACTGCTGAAAAACACCCAAGGACTCGATCTGCTGACCGATCCCGAGATGACCGACTGTTGCTCGGCCAACGGACGCTTCTCGTTTATCAATCCCGAGACTTCCGACCTCATGATAGAGAAAATCGTTACCAAGATATATTCCATGGGAGCCCAATATGTGACCTCCACAGACATCAACTGCCTGCAACATTTTGACGCTTTCATCCAATCAAAAGGCATGGGACTTGAGGTTATCCATATTGCCGATATACTCAATGCCGAAGAATAAAAAAACTAATACTACCATGTTACAGATTCAATTAATTCGCGAAAATCCCCAGTTCGTAATCGACAGATTGAAAGTAAAACACTTTGATGCCGAACAGATTATTGCTGAAATCTCACAGCTGGACATCGACATCAGACAAAATAAAAAAACACTGGACGACAACCTGATGGAGCAGAAAAAACTGTCTGCCGACATCGGCAAACTGTTCAAGGAAGGCAAAGCTGAAGAAGCTAACGGCATGAAGCAACACATTGCCGAGCTGAAAGAGGTGGAGAAACAACTTCAAGCCAAGGTGGCCGAAGCTGCCGACGAAATCCAAAACAGACTGTTTTTGATGCCCAACCTGCCCCATAGCTCGGTACCCGAAGGCAAAACTGCCGAGGATAACGAGATCGTTTATACTGAAGGCGATGCCTCCAACTTCACCTACGATGCTCTTCCTCACTGGGAATTGGTGAAGAAATACGATATCATCGATTTTGACTTAGGCTGCAAAATCACCGGTGCAGGTTTCCCTGTATATAAAGGCAAAGGTGCCCGCATCCAAAGAGCCCTGATCAACTTCTTCCTGGAAGAGGCTATCAACCACGGCTTCACCGAAATCCAACCTCCTTACATGGTGAATGAGGCTTCCGCCTATGGTACTGGTCAGCTACCTGACAAAGAAGGTCAGATGTACCACTGCGAGGTGGACGACTTCTACCTCATCCCCACCGCTGAAGTGCCCATCACCAATATCTATCGCGATACCATTCTGAAAGAGAGCGACTTCCCCATCAAAAACTGTGGATATTCAGCATGTTTCCGTCGCGAGGCCGGCTCGTATGGCAAAGATGTGCGCGGACTGAACCGTCTGCATCAGTTCGACAAGGTGGAAATCGTGGTGATTGAACATCCCGACCGCTCGTACGAGACCCTGGAAAAGATGAAAACCTATGCTATGTCGCTGCTCACCAAGCTTGGACTGCCCTTCAGAGTGCTGCGCCTGTGCGGTGGTGACATCAGCTTCACCTCAGCCCTGACTTTCGACCTGGAGGTTTATTCCAAAGCCCAGCAACGCTGGCTGGAAGTGAGCTCGGTATCGAACTTTGAGAGTTTCCAAGCCAACCGTCTGAAACTAAGATTCAAAGACGAAGCTACGGGCAAAATGAGACTAGCTCACACGTTGAACGGAAGCGCCCTGGCTCTACCGCGTGTATTGGCAGCCCTGCTCGAGAACAACCAAACCGACAAAGGCATCATCGTTCCCGAAGTGCTTAGAAAATACACTGGCTTCGATATGATAGACTAATTGCTCCATGCGCCAATTCCTGTTAACCTGCCTACTTCTCATCGTCTCATCGTTGGTGTTTGCCCAGCAAACGCCCGACGAACAGTTGGCTATACAATACTACAAAGATGGCGAATATGAGAAGGCTGCTGAACTATTCGACAAAATCAACCTGACGAAGAAAAACTCGTATATCTATTATTATCACTTCCAGACGCTGTATGAGCTGCGCGATTTTGACAAGTTGGAAAAACTGGTCAAAAAACAGATTAAGCTGTTTCCCGACCAGCAGCGATATAAGGTTGACTTGGGCTTTGTGTACGAGATTTCCAACCAGCCCGGCAAAGCAGAGAAAGAGTATCAGTCCACACTGAAAGACCTGGCCGCCAAGGACTACAGCATCAAAGACCTTTACAGTGCCTTCCTCTCCAAAGGGAAAAGGGAATATGCCCTCAATGCCCTCTTGAAAGGTCGTATGTTAATGAACGACAACAAACTGTACACCAAGGAAATCACCGGCATATACAGTCAACTGGGACAGACCGACAAGCTGTTTGAAGAAGCGCTGGCCTTGGTTCAAGACAACAATGCCCAATTCCTGCCCCAAGCCGAAGAAATTATCCAAAACGCCCTTGCTGATGACGAAAACCAGCAGAAATACCTGAACATCAAAACGCTGCTTCAGAAAAACATGCAGAAATACCCGGAAAACGACTGCTACACCCTGCTGCTCACCTGGGTTTATCAGGTGAACAAAGACTTTCCGGAGGCGCTGATATTGGCCAAAGCGCTGGACAAAAAAAATCAGGAAGACGGCTCTCGCCTAGTGCAACTGGCGGTAAGTGCCGAACAAAACAGGAACTATGAGGTAGCCATTGAGGCACTGAATTATGTGGTGGCCAAGGGTCCCGACTCTCCACAATATGACAACGCCATCAACAGACTACTGAATATCAAGTATAAGAAAATATCCACTTCCTATCCAGTGAACATGCAGGAAGTGAATGGTCTGGAAAAGGAATACCAGAAATTTGTGGCCGAGAAAGGCATAGCCTCCTGTTCTACCGAGCTGATACTGAAATACTCCTCCTTGCTGGCTTTTTATCAGAACAAAATCGATGAGGCGACAAAACTGCTGGAAGACGCCATCAAAAATGCCAGCCGAGACCAAAAGCAGATGAACGAATACAAGGTGCAGTTGGCCGACATATTGCTGTATTCCAATAACATTTGGGATGCCACCCTGCTCTACTCGCAAGTGGACAAAGACATGCCTAACGATGAGATTGGCCAGACCGCCAAATTCAAGAACGCCAAGCTGTCGTTTTATATCGGTGAATTTGCCTGGGCCAAGAGTCAGCTGGATGTGTTGCGTGCCGCCACCTCCAAGCTGATTGCCAACGACGCCATGTATTTCTCGCTGCTGATTTCCGACAACGAAGAGGAAGACGAGGAAGAAGATGGCGAAGAGGAAGATACCCTGCTTTTTAGCGGTACCGTCACCAATATTCCTCTGCAATACTATGCCAAAGCCGACTTTCTGCTGTTTCAGAATAAAGTAGAAGAGGCCTACACCATGTTCGACTCGGTTATCACCCTGTCGCCTTTTGGCACACTGGTGGACGATGCCCTCTATCAAAAAGCCCTTATCCTGATTCGCAAAAAAGACTTTATTTCAGCAGAGCAGCTACTGCGCAAAATCGAGGAATCCCATTATACCGAACTGTTGGCTGATGATGCCCTTTTCAAGCTGGGAGAGCTGTATGAGTATTACATCCACGACCCCAACAAAGCCATGGAATGCTACCGCAAGCTGCTGCGCGATTTCCCCTCCAGTTTATATGTCAACGATGCCCGCAACCGTTTCAGAGCCTTGCGGGGAGACCACTAACCCTTTGCCATGCCCCTTGTCAAGCCCAAAAAGAACTTAGGACAGCACTTCCTGCAAAACGAGGACATTGCCCGACGTATAGCCGAAAGCATCGCCACAGGGCCGCAAAGCGTGTTGGAAATCGGCCCCGGCATGGGCGTGCTGACCAAATACCTGATAGCACAGCATTATCCCGACTTTAAGGTGGTGGAAATCGACCGCGAGTCAGTGGAATACCTAGAGCAGCACTATCCCGAATTGCAGGGCAACATCCTGTCGCAAGACTTCTTGCGCCTGAACCTGGATGAGCTATACAGCGACTCGCTGACCATCATTGGGAATTTCCCCTACAACATCTCCTCTCAGATACTCTTCAAGGTACTCGACTATAAGAATCTGGTCAACGAGGTGGTGGGTATGTTTCAGAAAGAGGTAGCCGAGCGAGTGGCGGCCTCCCCAAGCCACAAACAATACGGCATTATCAGTGTACTGCTGCAGGCCTTTTACGACATTGAGTATTTGTTTACCGTTGACGAACATCAATTCTTCCCACCCCCGAAGGTGAAATCCGCGGTTATCCGCCTGATTAGAAATCCCGAGAAGCAGCTTCACTGCTCAGAGGCTCTGTTCAAGCAAGTGGTGAAAGCCGCTTTCAACCAGCGTCGGAAGACCCTGCGTAACTCTCTTCATCAGTTTGCATTTGCCGAAGAGTATCGTCAGAACCCCATCTTTGCCAAGCGCCCCGAACAACTAAGCGTTCAGGAATTCGAGGAACTCTGTGCCAACATCATTTCCTAAGCGTAAGGATTGCATACTATTAGAACATCATTCCTTTAAAATATATAGAGGCGGTGCATGCACCGCCTCTACTGTTGTATAGTCTTATGTGTAATAGTCTCTTGAGATTATTTCACGATGAACTTCTGAATAGTCTTGCCGGTTGACGTATTCATGTGGAGGAAGTAGATACCGCTTGCCAAATTGGAAACGGGAACCTTATAAATCTGTGAACCGCCATTGTGGCTGATAATGTTGCTGTAAAGAATCTTGCCACTCATATCCACCACATTCATCTCAATGTTTTGAGCATCGCTGGTCAAATCCACATTCAGGAAATTGGTGGCGGGGTTGGGGTAAACATTGATATCGGAGAGACCACTATTTTGGTTGATACCCAGAATAGTCCAGTACTCCAATTCAAAGCCATCACCTTCCTGCCAATGATCGGTGACAAATCTGATTTTCATCTTGGAAGCATCGATGCTTTGACCACCTGTAGGAGGCATATTGAAAACATCAAACTTGCACAACAGTGCTGGATTAGTCTCGATAGTGGTGACCTCGATGAAATCGCCAGCCTTCAGATCAAATTTTGAGAAATCAATATAATAACCTACTGCATTAGCGGGTTTTACTGTCCACGAGCAAATGGTGTTGGCAGCGTATGGACTATCGTCGCTAGAGATAGCGTTGATAGCTTCATCATTAGGATCTGAAATAACCTCTTGTTCCTTGTCGATTAATACATAATGATAGTTGGTCAGTGTCTGACTTGGAGCACAAGTGGAAATACCGCTCTGATCATAGGTGGCAACATATTCCAAAACGAAGCCATAATCCTCGATAGTGTCGTTGGTGTTGAAAGTAACCAGCACCTTGCTTGAATTCACAGTAAATGGATTAGGCAGAGCCGGCAAATCGAAAGTAACCTGCTGTGCTGAACCCTGGGTTTGGTCGGTAGCGGCAACGGTAAGGTGCTGACCTGAGAATGTATTAACGAGAATAGCTGCATCTTCTTCTTCGCCAGCAAAAACAGAAATCACATCAACATTGGCTTCTGTATTCAGACGTTTGAAAGTTAAGGTATAGCTAGTGGCGTTAGGAGCCTCAATCAGCCATTGTCTATGAGAATTGCTCTGGTATTTCATATTACCTGCACCGTCGCTGATGGTACCGGCTTTGGCAGTAACTTCTGTAATGCTGCTGATAGGCTTTTCAATATTGGCTTCATCAGGCTGCAGGAATCTGATTACACTTTCTCCATATTTATAGGAGAAGTTGTTGCTCGGATACATATAATAGCCCTTCTTCATTTCGTTGGCGTTAGTGGTAGGTGACAGATTCACGTGGAGGAAAACATCTGAACCAGAACCCTGTGAGCCAGTCATATATTTATAACCATCCACCACAAAGCAAACATTATTTGTCAATAAAGCTTCCTTATAGGCTGAATAGAAAACAGGACGTCTTGCATTCAATTCTGGAATCACATATTCAGCAATCCATATGCTATCTTCTTGGACTTCAGTGGGTCTAAAAGTCATCTGAGCGTCGTTTGAGAAACCCCAATACTGTTTTAATGCATTGAATGCATCAATGGGTTGGGTATTGGTTTTTTTATTGCTCTCTCTTTCTGCGCTGTAGTTGGTCAATGCGGTGGCACCGGTATGGAACAACAATTTGGCCACTTCTCCATTGTATGAGCTAAGTGAAGAGGTCATAGCATTGTAATTATATTCCACATTGTTGAGATCCAAAAAGATACGAGGATAAGTTTCCTGATATGCACCCCAATCATTGCTAGAAATATAGCTCACACCACCTGAACCATTAGTCGGGTAGCGATAATAATTAATAATAGAAGCCATGGCCAATCCTGCGCTACCTACAGTAGTACGGGAATCTTGGTCGGTTGCACTTGCATTGCCATCATAGGGGCAATACTGGTTATAGTATGCTTTCTGGCCCCAGCTGGTAGTCAACAACGGCTGACACTCGTTAGCTGTACTTTTAGCTTTGGAAAAATTCTTGGTATTGAAATGATTCCATGCTTTGGTGGCACTGGCATTAACAGGCTGCTGAGCTGCTTTCACATCCTTAATGTCCTGCTTGTAGCTGGCACAGAAAGCATCGTTTTCAATGCCGGCAGCATAGTTGGACTCGTATGAAAATGCAACAACAGGATAGTAAAGTTCAGTAGCTGAAACAATCACAAATCCTTGACCATTCAACTGGAAGCGATAGAACAATGGTTCACCATTCTCATCGGTTTCCGTGTGTTGCAAGGTAAGTTGGATGCTGGCAGGGTTGATAGCACACTGCTCTGTTAAGAAATTGACGGCTGTCTGCTTGGCTTCGTTAACAGTCACCACAGGCTTTACTGCAAACGCGAATGTGAATAAAGAAACCAAAGTCAATAAAAGAATAGATTTTTTCATAGCTATGTATTTAATTTGCATTATTATTCTATATTAAGATGGCAAAGATACAAAAAAAATCATACACTCCGCATGTTTGCTCAAAAAAATAACTAACTTTTAATCATGATGATAGGGCTCGTTGTGCAAAATTGTGAATGCGCGATACAGCTGTTCCGTAAAAATAAGACGGGTCATTAGGTGTGGAAAGGTAAGTTTTGACAACGATATCAAGGCATTTTTGCGCTGGTAAACAGCCTCCGAAAATCCGTAGGCACCTCCTATCACAAAAATCAGTTTTTTGATGCCGCTGTTCATTTTTTGCTGCAGGAAATTGGCAAAATCCACAGAAGAAATCTCCTTCCCGTGCTCATCCAACAGGACTACAAAGTCAGAATTTGTAAATTTTTTCAGCAACAACTCGCCTTCTTTCTTTTTTTGCTCTTCAAAAGAAAGTGATTTGGTGTTCTTCAAATAGGGGATGACAACCGTCTCGAAGTTATTGTATAACTTGATTTTTTTAGCATATTGTCTGATGGCCTCCTCAAAAGCATCTGCATTATCCTTGCCTATACACAAAAGCTCTATATTCATACCACCCAACAAAAGACCGGAAGGTCTGTATTAAATCTTGCTGATATCTATGTTAAAAGTCAGGTTACGACTTTCCGAACAGGGGAAGTGACACCCGCTACAGGCCGACAGTTCACCGCTCAGGCGCTTCTGGGTCATCTCCAACAGACGCTCGCGCAAGGAGTCAATCTCCACATGGTTCACTATCTCGTTGGCAAAAGCATACATCAGCAAAGCCCGTGCATTGCGTTCGCAAATGCCTCTGGACTTAAGGTAAAACAGGGCCTCGTCGTCCAATTGGCCGATGGTGGCACCGTGACTACACTTCACATCGTCTGCATAGATTTCCAAGAATGGCTTTGTGGTAATCTTGGCCTCGTCGGTCAAGGCAATATTCTTGTTGGTCTGATAAGCAGAGGTGCGCTGCGCTTGCGGTCTGACCACTATGTGTCCGTTGAAATTGGCCCGTGACTCATCATCAGCAATACCCTTGTACATCTGGTAGCTGGTACAGTCGGGCACCGCATGGTTCACATATACCTGGTTGTCTACAAACTGCTTCTTGTCCACCAGATACAATCCATACAATTTAGCATCGGCAAAAGGCTCTACCAAATTTACATGAATCATATTGCGCAGAAAACCTGCATTGAATGTGATGGAGTTGGAGAAGAATGAGGAATAGCCCTTCTGGTGCACAAAAATATGATTCAGCGACATGGACTGCATGTCCTTGTTCTCCATCTTATAGTATTTCAGGTCAGCACCCTCATTTAAAACCACCTCTATCACATGATTGCTGAAACTCTGGTCAGCCTGTAACGAATCGTCGCACTGCACCACCGACAACTTGGCATGCTTGCCCAAAACTATCAAGCTGTGATTGTTAATCATCAGATGCTTCTGACTGTTGACAATAGAGACAAACTGCACAGGCTTGTCTATAGTTACCTCATCGGGCACGTAGGCAAAAAATCCGTCGTTGAACAAAAGCTCGTTCAAACGCACAAACTTGTCCGACTTATCAGAGTAATAACGGGACAAATGAGGCAGCACCAGTTCAGGATATTCTCTGATGGCAGCCATCAAGCTACCCACCACCACCCCATTGGGAAATACAGTAAGAGGAGCATTTTTGTGGGCATACCAGCCATTCAGCATCGAGAACATGTAGGTGTTGATGTTGCTGACATTGCACTTGAAATATTCCTCCAACGGCTGATACGGATCGGCTTCCAACTGAATATCATACGACTCTGCCAGTTTCTTCTCTATGGGATAATGCCTCCATAATTCATCTTTTGAACTTGGCAAACCCTCGCTGACAATCTGGCGCATGGCGTTCTCACGCAACGCCGCCACTTGGGGTTGGTCAGCATTCGGCAGTTTGGATTGAATCTCGGCAAACGTCTGTTGCAGGTATTGAATAAGCTTATCCATATTAATTCAGTTTGCCTTCGTTATATTCCGATTTAATCCATTCGTAGCCTTTGACTTCCAACTCTTTGGCCAACTCTTTCGGACCAGATTTCACTATTTTTCCGTCGAAGAGAATATGTACGATATCGGGCACGATGTAATCCAACAGTCTTTGGTAGTGGGTAATCACCACGGTGGCGTTGTCCTTGGTCCTCAATTGATTCACCCCGTTGGCCACGATACGCAAAGCGTCGATATCCAAACCCGAGTCGGTCTCGTCCAAAATAGCCAACTGTGGCTCGAGCATAGCCATCTGGAAGATTTCGTTTTTCTTTTTCTCACCTCCTGAGAAGCCTTCATTCACCGAGCGGTTGCTCAGTTTAGCCGTCAGCTCCACCACCTTTTTCTTTTCTTCCATCAGTTTAAGAAACTGAGCTCCAGAGAGGGCTTCCTGACCGCGATACTGACGTATCTCGTTCAAAGCAGTACGCATAAAATTGGAGATGCTTACCCCTGGAATTTCCACCGGATACTGGAAACCGATGAAAATACCCTCACGAGCACGCTGCTCCACTGGCATTTCCAACAGATTCTTTCCCTTATAGGTGATGCTGCCTTCGGTAACCTCGAAGATTTCCTTACCGGCAATCACAGAAGCCAAAGTGCTTTTTCCAGTGCCATTAGGTCCCATAATAGCATGAACTTCTCCGGGCTTGATTTCCAGATTTACTCCTTTTAATATCTCTTTTCCCTTAATGGAAACGTGTAAATTATCAATTTTAAGCATACTCAATTTTTTGGAGGTGCAAAATTACGGAAATTTTTTTATTTATCGCTTGATGATTTTTGCCGTCTTGATATTGGTGTCTGTTTTAGCACGTACTATGTAAAAACCTGGTGTTAAATCAGCTACAGAAATCTGATTCAGGGTGTACCAGCATTTATCAATCCGACGTATCAGCTTGCCGCTCACATCATATATTTCTACTTGGCGAATAGAGCCGTCCGGATTGGGAATCACCAGCTCATTCTCACAAGGATTAGGATACAGCATTATGGAGGGATCAGGTAGAACCGCTTCCTTGATAGACACTGCGTTATCGAGGTATGCCTGATACATATTAGGGATACCGTAACCCATGGAGGTGTCGGGAGCAAGATACTTGTGTCCATGCTCGCGTACAATATCCAATATTTCCAAGGCATTTTTGTGGGGCAAAGCCTGTCGCAGGCAGGCAACCAATCCCGCCAGCACAGGACTAGCAAAGCTGGTGCCACTACCTTCATTGATTTCTCCTGCTGAATTCACCACATAGGTATTCCAACCCACACTTGTCACATCGGGTTTCACCCTACCGTCGTAAGACGGTCCATACGACGAGAAGGATGCCATTGCGCTGTCCACAGCCCGGGCCGCAGCCATACTAATTACGTCAAAAGCATCAGCAGGATGGGAAATATAGTGCCAGGGTTTATTACCCTCGTTGCCTGCCGACACACAAACCGCTATGCCTTTGTGGCAAGCGAGACTGGCATTGCGGGAGGCTATACTCGTCACCCCATCGCAAGACTCGTAGGTGAAATCGCCCTGAGGAAAGTCGGGAAAAGTGGAATAGCCCAAAGAGGAATTAATAACATCAGCACCCAAACTGTCGGCAATCTCAATGCCCTGTGCCCAAAAGTCTTCCTCTATAAGCTCTTCTGAGAAAGGACTTTCCGACATGATGAAATAATAGCTGGCATGGGGGGCAGTGCCTATCATCTGACCATTAACAGCCATAGCCATCGTAGAAGTTACACATGTGCCATGAGTACCATCTCTATATACATTATTATGTCCTGGAATCAAGTCACGGGTGCCGAGCAACTGACCATTTTCATACATGGCCTGAAAATAAGGGATGGTGTCGAAGCCTTCCCAACCACCATCCAGTATCACAATCAGCATTCCGTCGCCATAAAAACCCAGTTCATGCAACTTGTGTCCGTTATGAAAAGCTATCTGAGCCCATGCTGGACCATAGTCATACAGACTGTCGAAGTGAAAGTCACCATTTAACAGCATGCTTTCCGCATTGGCAGGCACTGTCTCACTCTTACCATCCACATCATCCAAAATATATGAAGCAACAGGAGTAACAGCAGTATCTGTAAAAGGCAGGTTTTTAATAACTTCCAAGGCCATGGAGTCAGGACAATAAATCACCACCGTATTCTGCCACTTCGACTCAGCAAGTATTTGGATGGTATTGTTCACGGCACATATCTGCTGTTTGTACTGCGGGTTCACCGGAAGATCCTGTTCTGTAATATTAATATTGTATCGAGCCTTGTTGCTGATAGCCCTTGGCGACAGAAACTCTTCGGGACGGGTAACAGAGTAGGGACTCTGGTTTTTATCCTTCAACTGAATACGGTAGCAGGTGGCCGGATGTTGGGCCACCACCTGAAGCATCAGTGCCAATAATAAAAACAGAAAGGTGATTTTTTTCAATTTCATTATGTTTGTTTTTCCCTGTGGTAAATCTATTTTTGAAAAAAAAAGAGACCTGCAAGAAGTCTCTTTTATATTAAATATTAAATGATAGACTACTGTAAAGTGAAACGAATCGGGAGGTTGAAGTAGCATCTTACGGGCTTACCCATCTGCTTGCCAGGTTTCCATTTCGGCATTTTCTTCACCACGCGGATAGCTTCGGCGTCGCATTCGGGGAAGAGAGTAACCAAAGGCTTCACATTACTAACGCTACCGTCTCTTTCAATTACGAACTCCAACAATACGGTTCCCTGGATACCGTTGTTACGGGCCACTTCGGGATACTGCAATTCGTTTCTGAGGAAAGAATACATGGCTTCCATACCACCTACATATTCGGGCATTTCCTCAGCGAAACGCACAGGTGGAGCATCGTCCACTTCTTCCTGTACGATTTCAATCGGAACGTATTCTTCAATTTCCAGGTTTTCATCGAAATCCTGGCTGAAATCGAAGTCGGTGTTAACCTTGATATTGTCGTTCACAATATTCAAGACTACCTCTTGCTGTTGAGCCACTGGTGGTGGAGGGGGCGGAGGAGTTTGATCAGTTGCGATAACGTCTTCATCCATCACTTCGATGAATTCGTCATCGTCCATAGCCATCACCGTGCCTTTGTCACGGGAGGCGAACAACTCGAAACTTACGTAAGTAAGCGCGAGGACGGCGGCAAAACCGATTAAGAGAAATGAGGTTTTTCTCTTTTCCAGATTGCCTTTGTCTGACTTTTTTTCTATCATGGCGATATGTTTTTTGATACTTATATTTCTAACGGCAAAAGTACGAAAAATATTGTAATGAACAGCGATTTTTCCGCATTTTTTTATTTTTATTTTTTTCTCGCTGATTTTCTGACTACTACGTTTTGCATTTTAAACTTTTAAAATCTTAGATTATCCAAACTATTTTGTAAATTTGCACGTTAATACAGAAATATCGTATAACATGAAAAAAACAGTTTTTATCATCCCCATCATTTTCTGCTTGACCATGATATCATTTGCCCAACAAAGCCCCAAAGATATTCATCAATTGCTGAAAACTTATGAAAAGCAGTTGAGGCAATACGACAATGGTTTCGATACCATCTATCTTTCTATCAACCAGCAGATAGAAAAACAGCAAAACAACCCTGCCAACCAAGCCGTATGGCACAGCTGCATGGCCCAGTTGCTGTCCGCCTACTATCAACAAAACCGATGGCGGATCATGGACCGCACCGTTATGGCTGATGAGAATGAAGTGAGCAAGGATTTCAACACCTGGGATGCGCAATATTTCGCCAAACAAATCATCAAGCATTATATACTGTCTATTGAGAAGAAAGAACTTCTCAGCCAAATCCCCATCAAAGATTTTGCGGTTTTATTGGATTCGGTAACTTCCGTGGAATATCGTCCCACCCTATATGATTTCTTAGCCTTCCGTTTTATAGATTTTATGCAGAGCGACATTTATGAGTTGCCCGTACCCGAAGTACCCTTTAATGTAAACAATGAGGATTTTTGGTCAGCACCTCAGCAATTTGCACAGATAAACATCCCTTCTACCGATGAGCTGTCATTCTCCTATCTCACTTTGAAAACCCTGCAATCGCTCACCCAATTGCACTTAAACGACCCCGACAGTCGAGCTTTGTTAGACGCCACCCTCCGCCGCTTCGAATACCTGGGCAGTCACAGCAGTTTGGACAATGCCCTAGAACTACAGTTGGCAGCACTTTCCGCTATGGAAAAACAATATCAGGGCAAAGAGGGCTATGAAATGGTTGCCTACGCTTTGGGTAAATACTATCAGAATAGAGCTGAAAAATACGACAAGAATGCTCATCCTGAATATAAAAATGACTATGTAAGCGCTATAGAATGGTACAACAAAGCCATTGCGGCAGCTCCAAAATCCATTGAAGCCAACAATGCCAAGCTTGATATTGCAAATATCAAAAGTTCAGAGGTAAAATTCAGCTGTAACAATATCATTCCTGCCAACCAAGCCAACCTCATCACTTTCTCTTATAAGAATTGCGAAAATCTACATTTCCGAATCATTCCATGCAAAAAAGAAGAGTTTGAACTGAAAAGAAATACGGATGACAAAAAATTTTACGCATGGCTGATACAGCAAAAAGAGGTCTATAAAACAAGTTTTGACGCTCCCGATGAAAATGATTACCGAAGTGTCAATGGGCATTTTCTCTTACCTGCATTAGATGCCGGTTATTACATCCTGATGGCTTCCAACGCACCAATGACCAATGAGAACAATAAAGGCTACGCTTTCATGCCTTTAGAAGTCACCAATATTGGTGCACAATACCGTATTAATGACAAAAAAATCGAATTTTTTGTCTTCGACCGCACCACAGGCCACCCTCTCAAAGGAGCGGAAGTCAATGTGGGTCTCTTCAAAGATTACAATGCCAAAGGACCCTTTAAAAATATTCAATTGACCTGCGATGCCGATGGCAAATGTGCTTACGAGATCACCAATGACGCCTATACGCTGAATGCTTCCGCCTCTTGGCATCAGGACAAATATCAAATTATCAGTCGCAGATATTGGGGCAGATACCATGAGGATTCGAAAGTCAACATCTCTGAAAAAGCCTATATTTTCACCGACCGGAGTATCTACAGACCTGGACAAACTCTTTATTTCAAAGCGATTTTGGTGGAAACCACACAACAAGGTAGCATTATACTTCAACAGAAAACAGACAATCAACAAAAAGTTACCGCTATTTTATATGACGCTAATTATCAAAAAGTAGCGGAACAAGAACTCTCATCAAATGAATATGGCTCCGTATCAGGAAGTTTTGTATTGCCTACACAAGGATTGACGGGTCAATTCCGTATTCAAATCAAAACTGAATCAAAACTGAATGATTACCATTATTTCTCAGTAGAGGAATACAAACGCCCCACTTTTGAAATCACTATGGATCAACCCAAAGAAGAGTTCAAGATAGGGCAAAACGTTAACGTTGAAGGTCACGTAAAGGCTTATGCCGGATACGGTATCGATGGGGCCACTGTAAAATATCATGTAGTGCGCAAGGCCTCCTTCCCCTGGTGGCGCTGGTGGTGGTGGCAACCTACCAGTCAGGCTCAGGAAATTGCCCACGGAGAGACCGCCAGCGACAATGAGGGCAACTTCCACATTGATTTTGTGGCCCAACCCGACCTGGAAACACAACGTTTCAATCCGCTATATACCTACGAGGTCAGTGTGGATGTGACTGACATCACCGGAGAGACCCACAGCGGATCCACTTGGGTAAGAGTCAGCAAAATAGGCTTACTCATCAAGGCCGAATTCCCCAACAGTATAGCTCTGAGTGGGGAAAACCAGTTCCCCGTAAAAATCACCAATCTGGCAGGCGAAGCCCAAAAAGGCACCATCCATTACCGCATCGAAGCCCTGCAAACCCCTGAAAATTACAAAAACAGCTGCACTCAAGCCAATTATTACCTGTCTGATTCAGCCCAAATGATACAAAAACTTTCTTATCTGGATTTCAATAACGAGCAGCAAAAGAGCAATTGGAAAGTCCTAAAAACTGTTAAACAAGATAAATTTGAAACTGATGGTAAAAATCCTTTCATCATTCAGGGTATAGAAAAATTCCAGGAAGGCTATTACAAAATCAGCTTAATCACTCACGATAAAGACCAAAATGAAATCAAAGAAGAGTATTATGTGCTGATTTATGATGAAAGCAGTAAAAAATGTACAGCCTACGAGCCTATTTGGCTGACCACTCCCGACAAAACCACCATAGAAGTAGGCGAGACATTGCATTTTACTTTGGGAAGTTACCTAAAAAATGCCATGGTACTTTGCGAAATCATCTCCAACGATGTGCTAGTGGAATCCAAATGGATAAAACTCAGCCAAGGGAAAGCAGATTTCAGCTATACTGTCAGCGAAAAAGACCTCGGAAAAGTGATTATTCATGCCTTTGCAGCCCAAAACAATAAATCATTTGAAAAAACACTGACATTCAATATTCCCTTCAGCCATAAAAAAATTGATTTTGACTTTCTTACATTCCGCGACAAAACTCTTCCGGGTAGCCAGGAGCAATATCAAATTCGCTTGAAGGACAAAAACGGGGATAAGGTGGCAGCAGAACTGCTTTGCTCCATGTACGATGCCTCTCTGGATGCTTTGGCCTCTCCCAATTCATGGATTTCAAGTATTTTCAATACCAGTAAACCCACTTATAAATATTCCTTCGATTTCTATTCGAAATTTGGAAATAGTTACTACAGATCTTTGCAAAAATATGTTTCCAAAAATTATTTGAGCAGAAATTATCCCCAATTATTATGGGAAATTAATAGTTGGCGTCGAGATCGTCTGATGATGAGTAAATCTGCTGGTTACCTAACTACTGCAAATATAGATATGGTTTCCGATGATTATGGTGAAGCTGTAGAAGTTGTTTATGAAGTACCTGAATTCAGTCCAGACAATACAACCTCCACTTCCAGGATTGTCGAAGATAATATAAACATTGAAGAAGGTTTAGACAAATCTTCCGCTAAACAAAATGAAAAAAACAATCCCTCCGACAACCCCATCCGCACCAATTTCAACGAAACCGCCTTCTTCTTCCCACACTTGCAGACAGACAAAGAGGGCAATGTGCTGATTTCGTTTACCATACCCGATGCACTCACCCGCTGGAAACTGCAGGGTTTTGCCCATAACAACGAGTTGATGAGCGGCTATTTTGAAAAATTGGTACAAACCCAAAAACCGCTGATGGTGGTGCCCAATATGCCCCGCTTCCTGCGGGAAGGCGATGTGGTGGTGCTGTCCGCCAAGGTGGTCAATATGAGCGAAGAAGCCCAAAGCGGAACAGCCAGCCTGAGTTTCACCAATCCTTTCACCGGCGAAAAGTTGGATTTAATTCAAGGCTCATCCTCACAAAGCTTTACCGTTGAAGCTGGACAGAGCAAAGAGGTACATTTCACCCTGACCGTGCCCAAAGATTTGGGTGCCGTAACCTACCGCATCGAGGCACGCAATAATCAAAGTCCCTCGTATGCCGACGGTGAGGAAGCCACCCTGCCCATCCTTACCAACCGCATCCTGGTGACTGAAAGTCTGCCACTTCAGATTTCTGGAAAGGGCAGCAAAACCTTCACTTTCAACAAACTGAAAAACAGTTTCGGCATAGCCAACTCCACCCTGACTACCCAATCCTACACCTTGGAATTCACCCCGAATCCCATTTGGTATGCCATCCAAGCGCTGCCCTATCTGATGGAATATCCCTACGAGTGTAACGAGCAAACCTTCAGCCGACTGTATGCCAACACCCTGGCTTCCCATATCGTCAATTCTCATCCAAGAATTAAGACCGTTTTCGACAGCTGGCTGAATGAAAGTCCCGATGCCTTCTGCTCACAATTGGAGAAAAACCAGGAGTTGAAGTCGGCCATTTTGGAAGAAACGCCCTGGGTATTGGATGCCCAGAATGAGTCGATGCGCAAACAGAACATCGCTTTGCTATTCGACCTGCACCGCATGGCCAAAGAGAATAAGGCAGCCATCACCAAACTAGAGAAAGCCCAGAACGGAGACGGTGGCTGGTCGTGGTTCGGCAGCCACGAAAGCAGTCGCTACATCACCCAGCACATTGTGGCCGGCTGCGGTCACCTGCAAGTCCTTGGAGTGCAAAATCCCCTCAGCGACCAGACCATTCGTAAGGCTGTGAGCTACATCGACAACAAAGCCCGCGAAACCTACGACAAATGGTACAGAGGCAAGAAAGTAGACTATGACGCGACCGACATCCACTACCTTTATGCCCGCAGCTTCTTCCTGAAGCAGAAAGTGAGCAACAACTGCATGGAAGCCTACAATTATTATTATGCCAACCTGAAAAAAAACTGGAAGAAGCAATCGATATACTCGCAAGCTATGACTGCGCTGATATGTTTCCGCAACGGCGACACCCAACTGGCAAAGGACATTGTGGCCAACATCAAATCACGAGCCCAATACTCTGAAGAGCTGGGCATGTTCTGGAAGAAAGAAGGCTACGGCTACTTCTGGTACGAGGCTCCCATCGAGCGGCAAGCCATGCTGATTGAGGCATTCAACACCATCACCAACGACCAGAAATCGGTAGAGCAGATGCAACTGTGGTTGCTCAAACAGAAGCAAACCCAAAACTGGCCCAGCACCAAATCCACCACGGAAGCCGTTTACGCCCTGCTGCTCAACAACACGCAATTGGAGAACACCAACGGGGTGAAACTCAGCATGGGCGACTGGAGCTATACCGAAGGAGACGGTAGCATGGAAGCGGAAGCCGGCACCGGTTACATCAAAAAGACCTGGACCGGCAAGGAAGTGACCGAAGATATGGCCACCATCAAAATCGAGAAAAGCACCTCCGGTCCCGCATGGGGAGGTCTGTACTGGCAATATTTAGAGAACATCGACAAAATATCGCACAGCGACGACCAGAATTTCAGCATCCGGAAAAAATTGTACAAAGTGGAAATTGGCGATAGAGGCGAGGTGCTGGTACCCATTACCGAAAACTCACCGTTGAAGGTGGGTGACAAAGTGCGGGTACGCACCGAAATACGCTGCGACCGAGACATGGAATATGTACACCTGAAAGACATGCGGGCCTCAGCTTTCGAACCCGTCAATGTGTTGTCGCAGTACAAGCACCAAGGCGGACTGTGGTACTACGAAGCCACTAGCGATGCTGCCACCAACTTCTTCATCGACTACCTGCCCAAAGGTACCTACGTATTTGAATATACGCTGATAGCCACCATGGCCGGGACCTACAGCAACGGCATCACCACCATCCAATGTATGTATGCGCCCGAGTTCACCTCACACAGCGAAGGCATCAAAGTCACCGTTCAGTAAACAATTGATTATACTCTATTGAAATAAAATAATTATGGAATATTTCTTGGATATGGACGAGCAGTACGCTCGCCTGGAAAACGCAAAATACGCCCTGCTACCCGTGGCCTATGATGGCACCAGCACTTTTGTGAAAGGAGCTGACAAAGGACCGCAAGCCATTATTGACGCTTCCGACAGCATTGAGCTGTATGATGTGCAATTTGAAATGGAACCCTATACGGCTGGTATCTATACCGATCGTCACGCTTACGATTTCAGTACCCCCGACAAGATGGTGGAGTCAGTTTACCTGAGGGTGAAGCATTTTATGGAGCAGCAAAAACGCATCGGCCTTTTGGGTGGTGAGCATTCGGTTTCGGTAGGCTCCATCAAAGCCTTCAGCGAAAAATATCCCGACCTGTCGGTCTTGCAGGTGGATGCGCACGCTGACCTGCGCGACGAATATCACGATTCCATCTACAATCATGCCTGTGTGATGCGGCGGGCGCAGGACTATGCCCGTGTGGTGCAAGTGGGCATTCGCAATGTGTGCACCGAAGAGATGCACAACATCGTGAAAGAGAACATCTTCTATGCCCACAAGTTGTACAACAACACAGACTGGATGCAGCAGGCCATCGACCGTCTCACTGAGCATGTGTATCTCACCATCGACTTGGACGGATTAGATCCCTCGGTACTGCCTTCAACGGGCACTCCCCTGCCAGGCGGACTTTCGTGGTACACACTGATTGCCTTCCTCGAAAAGCTCTTCGCCTCCAAGAAAATTGTCGGCTTCGATGTGGTGGAACTCTGCCCCCAGCCTTACGACAAATCCTCCGACGTTCTCGCCGCAGTGCTGGTGTACAAGTTAATATGCCTTTGGGAAAAGGCCATAAACTGCTGAACCGCTTCCTGACATGGACGCATACACCGCACCACGGGCATAGAAGTCGTCTTTAATTTCTTGCAATTGGGGATATTTGATAAATAAAGTATCCTCAAAATCATTGTGGATGCAGTGCTTCCACTCGCTTATCGGTTTCTGAATCAACTCGTTTAGACTGATTTCCGGCTGCTGGGGATGTACACCAGTGTATGCCTCTTTGGTGGAAATAGAAAAGTCAGGTTTTATGACTTCTATTTTGTAATCTGACAAATCCAGATTGATAGGCGTCATGATTTCACCTCTGCCGGTAGCATATACTGGGCTGTTCTCGACGAAGAAGGCCGTATCGCTTCCCAACTGGGCGGCCAAATTTTGCAATTCGTTTGTGCTCAACTGCAATTGGAACAACTCGTTATACATTTTCAGCGCAAAAGCAGCATCGGCAGAGCCCCCTCCCAATCCGGCACCGAAAGGGATGTTTTTCGTCAATTTGATCTCCACCCCATCGATATCAAAATGCTTTTGCAGTAGTCGGAAAGCCTTCACACAGAGATTATCCTCTGCGGTGCACAGGTTGTCAACATTAAGCACGGACAGCCGAACACCTTTTTCAATTCTATTGATTTCCAGCTCGTCTTTCAGGGTATCTACAGGATAAAACACTGTTTGCAGCTCATGAAAACCGTCGGCACGTTTAGCCACGATATTCAGTCCGATATTGATTTTGAAATTGGGGTAAGTGATCATATTATACAAAATTAGGCTGCCATTGCTGGCAGCCTTTGTTTTGCGGTCCGGACGAGACTCGAACTCGCGACCTCCTGCGTGACAGGCAGGCATTCTAACCAAACTGAACTACCGAACCGTTCATTGGTTTTGAGGATGCAAAAATACGACTTTTTTCGATACAAAAACACGCTGCTGAAATTTTTTCTTTCATTTACCATAACACTTTAGTTTTCAATAGAATAGAATAAAGTAATTGATAGCAAAACGATACCTTTCTTTTCAACATCCTTCTATCTTCGTCTATTTTTTTCGAAAAAAAATCTGGATTATGTACTTAATTTGGGATTTTTACGTATCTTTCCTCTATATTTTTTGCGGACGCGATGAATCGCGTCCCTACAATTCAATGTTTGCATTCGTCCGACAGACCTCTGTAACGAAACACTGATGCTACGTGCGGAGGGAATGCCGACATGGCGAGGCGGAAGCGATGTGAATGGACGGCCTCTTATAGCTGCGTGCAAAAGCGCGTCAGCGTCCAGTTTACTTTTGCCGCAGCTGTTGGAGGGCGGACAGAGCGGGAGGCATTCATGTCGGCGAAAAAGCCACTTTTCTTTGCCTCTTTCTTTTGTGGCGGCAAAAGAAAGAGGAATAAAAAAAGAAAAAACATGCGATAGCCGTGGTTATTCCCTTTTCAATGTAATATATAAAAGAAATTTTTGTACCTTTGCACGCTCTTTGAGAAAAACCTAAAAACAACAACTATAAGGGATTTCCAACAGCAAAAAGTATAAAACAACATCAACTTAAATAAAAAATTATGGCAGAAAAGAAATTTTTGACATGCGACGGTAACCAAGCTGCTGCTCACGTTGCCTACATGTTCAGCGAAGTCGCCGCTATTTACCCCATCACTCCCTCTTCCCCGATGGCTGAGTACATTGACGAATGGGCGGCAAAAGGACAAAAAAACATCTTCGGTGAGACCGTTAAAGTGGTTGAAATGCAATCTGAAGCCGGTGCTGCTGGTGCAGTTCACGGTTCACTGCAGGCTGGTGCGCTGACCACCACCTACACCGCTTCACAGGGTCTGTTGCTGATGATCCCGAACATGTACAAGATTGCCGGTGAGTTGCTCCCCGGTGTGTTCCATGTATCAGCCCGTGCTTTGGCAGCTCAGGCATTGTCTATCTTCGGTGACCATGCCGACGTGATGAGCGCCCGCCAGACTGGTTTCGCCATGCTGGCTACCGGCTCTGTACAGGAAATTATGGACCTCGCTCCCGTTGCCCACCTGGCAGCTATCGAAGGCCGTGTTCCTTTCCTCCATTTCTTTGATGGTTTCCGTACTTCTCACGAAATCCAGAAAGTGGAAGCTACCGACCAGTCTAAAGTGGAAAAACTCGTTAACTGGAAAGCTCTCAAGGAATATCGCGACCGTGCCTTGAATCCGGAACATCCCGTGACCCGCGGTACTGCCCAGAACCCTGACATCTACTTCCAGACCAGAGAGTTGCAGAACAAATATTATGACGCTCTTCCCGACATCGTAGCCAAATACATGAAGAAAATGAGCAAAATCACAGGTCGTGAGTACGCTCCTTTCACTTTCTACGGTGCAAAAGACGCTACCGATATCATCATCGCTATGGGCTCCATCACCGACGTTATCAAGACCGTCATCGACAAGGAGAACAAGGCAGGCAAGAAACTCGGTCTCGTCAGCGTTCACCTCTATCGTCCTTTCAGCGTGAAATACCTCG
>Ga0310696_10001370_pt1 | contig 35505 bp, 41 predicted proteins | sample AusTroGonzalo_MG_4_FD_203885 | JGI IMG/M metagenome (GOLD analysis project Ga0310696, IMG submission 203885) | Bovine rumen microbial communities from tropical cattle in Woodstock, Queensland, Australia - Gonzalo_02 (v2) (version 2) | ecosystem: Host-associated > Mammals > Digestive system >... | reverse complement strand
TATTCATGCTTTGCGTATAGTAGATATCCTTCCTGTAGTAAACGATACAGTTATCCTTCCAGCAGAATTCACTAAGATTACAGGTTCTGACTTCGATATCGATAAACTCTTCTTGTCTTCTTTACAGTACACTGTTACAAGAGAAGAGGGTGAAGATGGTAAATTCCATCAAATAGTATCTGACCAGTTTAAAGAGTCTAGTTCTGCATATTATCAAAACAAGCTTCTTAAAGATTATATTGGTATTCTGTTAGACTGGACTTCTCACGAAGACAAACGTCAGAGAACTACAAATATCCTGCATAGATCAATCGATAATGATACTAAGTTGTTGAAAGATATTATCAAGGATATAGAGAAGGATAAACCTGCAAAGACTGAACAACCATATGACTTCTACTCTCTTACAACTCAAACAGCATCTAAGAACGACTACATTACTGGTAAGATTGGTATTGGACCATTTGCATTGAATAACAACAACCACATTCTTACTATGATGTACCATGTTAGATTTAAGCATGCTGACTCAAGTATTATGTCGGCTTTAAACCTCGAATCTCTCGATGGACGAGCTGATAAAGATGGAGAATCTATTATGTCTTGGATATCGGCCCTTATCAATGCTCACGTGGATATTGCTAAAGACCCATATATCAGTAGACTTAATGTAAATCCATTTACATACAACCTTGTAAACCTTCTTATAAGAACTGGATTGGGTAAGAAGACATTCTACTTTACTTCACAGCCTATAATGAGAAGTCTCGCAGATGCTTATATTAATGCTGGAGCGTTGTACATGGCAGACCCACACAAGGGTAAGTTTAAGTTACAACAAGAGGCTATAGACGAGTTTGCAGATAAATACTTCGAAGAGCTTGGAGATTCTGCTAAGTATAAGATTAAGGCTATTAAAGAAGGTGGCGCAAAGAATGCAAAACTTAGAGCACAGGTTAATGCTGATATAAAGGAAATGTTCTACGGAAAATCTCTTGAAACGTCGGCTAAATCTCTCACTGTAGATAAGAATCAACAATTACTTGTTTACCTTGCTTATTTGCAGTTTGATAAGTATGCTAATGCTTTGTCTAACCTTGTTAAATATAGTAAGATTGATACTAAGAAGCATGGTAAGAGTGTAGTAGAACAGATGATATATCAGAAGGGTTATCAGAAGACGTTTGACACAGCTCGTGAAGATTCTCTGTTTGAACCTGTTGGTCTTGAAGCAATGCAGAAAGATTCTTATATTCAAACTAAGACCGAAAATGCTATTAGTAGTACAAGAGATATTCTGCAAAGTCAGTTTATACAAAGTACTCAAGCATTCCAAGGCTCTGTTGATAAGATTCTTAAAGCCGTAGGTAGAGAAGATTCACTTTCTGTAAGCCTTGTTACTAAGGCAGTAAATGCCCTTAGTGCAGCTGTTAAGTCTAAGTTCTTTACAGATACTTATGTGCCTTCTATAACAAGTATTCCTAGTTATATGCATGACCTTGTTAGTGAGAGTCAAGAATATATGGACTTCAATGTTAGTAGTAATGGTCAGGTAGTAGAACTTAAAGGTACTCCTAAATATGATTTACAATCTTACTGCAACGGAGGTATAGCTTGGCTTATCTATAAAGGACAAGATGGAAAAGATTATCCAATACAGTTGAATGTAATAGCAGCAGACCAAGCAACAAATAGGATTGCTGTAGATAAGAAGATTCCACCTATGCACGGAAAGATATTGTTAAAGGGAGGTAAAAATACTATCTACGATAGATTTATGCGTCTATAGACAGCTATTGCTACAGACCCACAATATGCTAAACTACGTTCTGCATCTGGAGATATAACAAATAGACTTCTCCAAATGATAGTTCCTGGTACAACTACAGAATATTAGAAGGGATATACAATAGGAGAACATCCTGATACATACGAAACATCTAAGTTTATTAAGTTGTTCAACTTTGTAGAAGACAGTGGAAATACTGCAAACTACATCATCGATGGATGGGATGAACTTCTTCAGTATACTGATTCTGAACACCCAGAAGCACAGAAAACGATACGTGAGTTCGCAAGAGACCTTATTGTATACGCATTTATTACTTCTGGTGACAGAGGAGGATTTACTAAGATGTTCAAGTATGTACCTGTTTCTTGGAGAGAGCAGTCTGGTTACGGTCAGTTTATACACGACAAACTTGCTGAATATTCTATTGGATTTGAAACAGACATTGATATAGACGATGTGCTGCTGAATAACTGGTATGATAATGAGTTAGTTCCTACATACCATTTACAAGACCGTAAGACTAAGATGTCTAACTTTATGGTTTACCATAGTAGAATAAACGGTCAGCGTCTTGGATTCCCAACAGTGCTTGCTGCTCTTACTATGAAAGATGGCGCGTTGGAGGCATCTATTAACCCAGTTGAAGCTCCTAGATACATTAAGGTGCCTAGAAGAACAGGTAGAGATGCTGATAATAGCCAGCGTAGATTCACTGTATACAAGCTGCATGGTATTGCAGTAGGAAATAAAGGAATTGAGTATCCAGTATATGTTAAAGTCAATCCAAAGGGTAATCAAGTTACTGGTGGATTTATGATAACTGAATACGGTAGAGACGATAATCAAAGTCAGCCAGAGTACACAATCAACGAGGAAACTTTGAGAAAGGTTTATCAAGCTTCTACAGCTGCGGACCATGTAAATTCTGTAAGAAAGTCTGAACCTATATATGCTTCTATTATAGAAGGTCTTAATAGAGCTTGGAATAAAGAACAAGAACAAGGTAGTGGAGTTACAGATTAGGAGATTAGAAAACGTCAAGAAAATCAGAAGTTTGACGATTCTCAATTCTCAGACGAAGCTATGAAACATTGTAAAGATTAAGCGATATGAACCTAATATGTCCAAATTTAAGTAATCCCGACGTTGCTAGGGAATTTAACGAACTCAAAGAAGCAACAAGCGAGAAGGCGGCATATGCTATATGGTCGCTTAATAATGGAAATGCTATAGATAAGGCCCCTGATGGGGCCGAATCTTAGCTGTTTGCGTATAACTTAAATAATCAACCTTCTAGATTAGAGGCTATACGAACAACTGCTAAGTAGTATGGACAAATCTTGAACAATAAATATAATCCCAATTGGACTATATATGATGACCTAAGCAAGATTAAATGGAGCGAAATAGTAGGAATCAGTAACGATACTGACGAACACAAGCTTATAAGAAAACGCAACGGTAAGTATTATATTACTGCTGGCAAGTTCTATAATTCTTCTTCTGGTATAAATGATAGAGCTCTTATAGACCACTTTCAAAGTAAACTAAGATTATTTGGTTTCTTACCGCAGTCTCTGAATATACAGTATATAAAAGAGACTAATGAGATAGAAATATCTGAGAAACAAGATGCAATAAACAGAGACAATAAACAACTACTGTTAGACAGAGACCCATCTGTTGAGAAGGTATTATCTTTCTTGGAGTAGAAATTTAGTGGTCTTAGCCATCAGATGATATCTGAACTAGAGGCTAGAAAGATGCTTGGTGAACAATTCTCACAGAGCGTAAATGCATTTTTGAAGAATGGAGTTGTATATCTTATACAGGGCAAATTTACTAAAGATTCTGCTATCGAAGAGTGCTTACATCCAATTGTATCTATATTACAAACATCTGACTCAGAACTGTTCTCTAATCTTTTGTCTGAAGCAAAGGAAAACTATCCAAAATTACATCAGGATATTATTAGAAACTACGATAATTCGGACGAAGATACGATAAACAACGAGCTTGTAACACAAGCGTTATCTAGAACTTTCAGAGAGGAGTTTGAAAATCAACCAAGTAGCACATTTAAAGAGCTTATAAATAAATTTAAATGTTGGTTCTCTTCTTTGCTTAATATGGTACTGAACACAAACGGAATGTATTCTGAAGATGATATTATTAAAATTGGTAATATATCTCCAGATATGACGTTTGAGGGTCTCGCTAAACTTATACATGCATCAGACGTATCTTTTGCGATAGAGTTTGAAAAAGATATCGTAAGGTATAACAAAGACGTAGATAATTCTATAACACGTAAGATGTATGATATTGGCGTACAGCTTGAAACAGAGCGTAGACAATACATGCAGAACGTGTTAAATCAGTATAAGCAGAGTAATCCTAATGCTACATCACACGATGAATCTCGAGTATTAACTAGTTCTAGAAAGCAGTTTGATGATACTAAAGCTAACGAAATAGTAAGACAACATTAGCTTAATCTTGCTCAGACGTTTGGCTTGCAGATGAACACAAACGGTTTCTTTGAGAGCGCAGAAACGTCACAGAAGAAACTAATGCTCGAACACTTCATAAATAGTCTTCAAGAAGCTACTTTTAAGGCTTACAGCCTTGAGAATATTAACAAAGGTAAGTATCAGTAGGTAGGAGCCGTTCAAAGCGCTGTGAGCGCCTCTAATATGCTTTATAATGCAATATACAAAGGCAACCTTACTACGCTGGATAAACAGCTTGCTAGAGACTATGTACGTATGTTCTGGGCATCGCCGCTTATTCAGTCTGCTTTGGAGACGTTTAACACCAAAGATGCTAAAAAGGCTGAGGATGCTCTTGTTGATAAGATGACAACAGAACCTGTTGAAAATAGAGATACTACTATTGCAGATTGGTTCAGAAACTTCTGGCAACAACTCAACAACCTTGTACATCAAATATTTGGAGTACACACTTTCACAGACCAACAGAAAGAAGACATATTAAAAGGTGTAGATGCTGCATTTATGATAGCAGAAGACCTCGAGCTTATGGAAGAGAAACAAATCATACTTGACAGATATGATGGTAATTTCTCTACATCAGACCTTCTTTCGGAGAAAGACAAATCTGCGTTAAGTGATATTTATGGTGGAACAAAGACAAGACTTCGTTCACAACAAGCACGTCCTATACAGAATACAAAACTTATATCTGACCTTAAGAGTAGACTTGAGATTATAGATGGTAAGAACCAGGATTCTATAGAAGATGTATTTGATATAATCGAAGACTTTCTTATCTTTGCAAACCGTGAGATTGGAGAGACACAACATCATATAGACCACGAATTCTTGACAGCTCCGTCTATGGATTCTTGGAACCCTCAGGAGATTAACTTTATTCAGCAAGACCTTATTGGTCACTATGATAATCTTCTTAATAGTATATTTGAGCTGTTCCAAGACAAGCAGTCTGCAATTAATAAGTATAATGAACATAGAGCAGCTACTAACCCAAATAAGGTTGACTTGGCTAATCTTGTTTCTTCTCTTATTAAGAGCGTAGATGCCATTAAAAAGGACTATAATCAGAATATAGTAAAACCTTATGTACGCAAGGTTCTTACAGACTACGTAAATGAGCAAGATTCTATTACTGATAAAAAGACCTTTATATACAATATGGAACGTTGGTTTGAGCAAGATAGTACATATGGAGACCTTGCTGCAGGCGAAGTTCTTATTGGTATGGCTTCTAGGTCTAAGAGCCCTATTGTACGTATAGTAGAGAAGATGGTATCTGAAGCTGAATTTGATACTAACAGAGAAGTACTTAAGAAGGGTAATGAACTTATTAGACTATATAATAAGGTAAGACCAACTGGTTCTTAGGTTAGTTGGAACAACTGGCAAAAACGCTTTATGGAGCTTGATAGAGACGGTCTTTCTACTGGTTACTTTATAAGAGAAATCAACGAAGGACAGTTCTATAAAGATAAAGACGCGTTTGAAGCCCAGCTGCGTGGAGATTACGGACTTACAGCAGATGAAGAGGGCCATACTATATTCCCAGAGGAAGACTTTACTAAGGATGATAGTATATACAATAAGTATCACGACAGACTTGATAGATGGCTCGACGAAAGATGTCATAGACGATATACATTAGACTATTATACTCAACGTCGTAGATTCTTGTCTCCAAAAACTCTTATTGCACAGAATAGAATACAGCGACAGATTGACCTTATCCTCGATAAGTGTCGTATGGAATCTGGACTTGTAGACTTGTCTAAACTTACGTTAAATGAGCGTAGCCAACTTAATCAGTATCGTAAACAAAAGCGTGATTTAGGAAGCCATTATATATTTACAGAGGGTACAGACGGAGTTCTTCGTGTAGAAGAGAAGACTGGTGACGCTTTAAAGATGGCAGATGAAATCAGTGACTGGAATAAGTATATAACAGATAAGGTTAAATATAAGCCAGACTGGACAGCTTTTAATAAAGCTATTGCTGATATGAAAGCTAGTGGTGCTACTCAAGACGAAATAGACGCATTCCAGCGTAACAACACTGTTATGCGAATAACTCCTGAGTTCTATGATACTTTGCATAAAGCAGTTGGTACAGCAGCTACAAGTAAGAAACTTGAAGCTCTTAAACGTAGACACAGTGAGATATTAAATGCACTTAAAGAAAGACAAGGTGCTGGACGTCATAATCTTACTAAACTCGGCTCTGGTCTTAACACAGACCAATCTGGATGGAAAGAGTTGCAGAGACTTGAGTAGGAAATGGCCAATGAGAAGAAAGAGCTTAAGAAGAAAGGTGTTAAAGGTACTCCTGGTGAGTTGGATAACTTGAACTTTACTGATATTGCATCTATGTTGTACGTACCAGTAAGTGATACAGATAGTACATCATTCCTTTCTATTCTTACTAATCAGTGGAAATCTGCAGCAGTATCTAACACTAACCTTAATAATGTATTTAATCAACTGTTCACATATAAAGACGAATCTGGTAAGATAAGATATCTTAAGGCATTCCAATATCTTACGCCTAATAAATGGACTATCACTGTAGAAGGAGAAGATATTTCTTGTATTGAAGCTCTTCCTGGTAGTGAGTATTCAGAGCTTGATGAAAGTTCTCCATTCGTAAACGAACATTTTAAGAAGAATGGAAAGTCTATATAGGTTAAAGATGTATATAAAAACCAAGCGTTTGATGAACTAACTGCTGATGAGAAAGATTTCCTGAAAGCTCTTACAGATACAATGGACGATGCTAATAAGAAGATACCTAATAAGTCTTTGTATAGAGACGGTAGACTTCCTCAGATTAGTGGTCGTACAATGTCAGTGCTTTCTAATACACTTAGAGCTAAGGAATGGAGTACAGCTCTTAAATATCCGTTTAGAAAATTTGGAGTTAAGTATTCTGAGACAGATACTGATGTTACTACAAATATGGACTTGGCAAGAAGACCTGACGGTTCAGTAGTTAACAACATACCTATTCGTTTCGTAGAGAAGTTACCAGACCCATCTGTTCAAACAACAGACGTGCTCGGTTCTGTTATAATGTACTACGATATGGCTTGTAACTATGCCAACAAGTCTAAAAACCTTCCTACTTTGGAGCTTATTAAATATGCTGTAGACCCATCACAAGCTAAGAATGGTAACAGAATGAAAGACCAGTACTCTAAGGTAGAGAATATTCTTGACCAACGTTACTATGGTAAAGAGACTTCGTTTGGCTTTAATAGTGAGGAGAAGATTACACCATCTAAGCAGAGAGCTATTTAGGCTACTAAAACTATTAGAAACTTAGCTGCCGTAGCTATGCTGGGAGTAAACTTTACTACTATTGAAGTAGGTTACCTAGATGCATTATGTTCTATGCTCGCCGATGCTGTTGGAGGTAAATATATAACTCCTGCAGATATGCGTAAAGCTTTTGCTCAATGTATAGCTCACACAGGTAAGATGATAAAAGGCCTTGGTAACCCTGTTGTAGACGATAAGCTTGTTGCAGCAATGCAGTATAATCAATTGAGTAGAAGTAATTCTGAAATATTCTCTTCTACTGATAAGTTTAAACTTGACAGATTCGTACATGACCATTTGCTTATGGGAGGTTATACTCTTGCAGACTACATGATAAACTCTATTATGCTTACGGCTACGTACAACCATTATAAGCTTATCACTAATCCTACTACAGGTAAACAACAGTTTATGTCTAAGACAGATGCTATAAATATATTTACATCTGTTGGATATACTGAAAAAGAGGCTGTAAAACAGTGGAAGAAGTCTAAAACTACTCTATGGGATGCATATGAGACTAAGGATGGTCTATTCGTTAAAAAGTCTGGTTATGAGCATATTATAACTAAGAAGTTAGAAGACCAAATAGCTGGCCGTCTTAGAGATAGAACAGCTATGTATAATGGTATTGTTCCTATGACGGAAAAAGCTAAGATGCAACAGAATGTATTTGGTTCTTTTGTTACTCTTATGCGTAACTTCTACATCAATACTTACTGGGATAAGTTTAAGACTGGTAGTGACTATGTTACAGAAGACGGAGACCATCATATAGGATGGACATCTGAGTATAAACGTGATGACTTGGGTCTCGTAAACCTTGAAACTGGCGAATTTGAAGGAGCTGTGTTCAAAGACTTTATTAGAGGTATGTACAAACTTGCAGCTAATGCAAAGTCTCTATTTAGGTCTGGAGATATAAATACTCTTACAAGAGAACAGAAGTACGCAGTAGCAAGATGTCTTACAGAACTTGGTACCATTACAGCTCTGATGTTTACTATGTTGTGGAGTGTAGCTTTTGCTAGAACAAACAATTATGATGATGACAAAGACCCAGTATGGCTCATAAATATAGCTGGTCTTATGCCTTGGAGAGACGAAAAACTACTTACCTTTGACTTTGACAATGCTGATAAAAAATTCTTTGATTTCCTCAGATGGAAGTTAGCATTGTTGGCAACTAGAGGATTTACAGAACGTCTTACTTCATGGTGGCCACCTACGGTACTTGAATTGTTCACATCACCATCTACAGCGAAGTCCTACTTAGATGATATTTGTACTATATGGGATTTAAGCTTAGATATGTTTAGTCAACATGCGGACGATGAGATAAAGACTGGAGGTTACAAGCACATGACACGTAGAACACGTGATGTATTAAAGCTTACGTCTGCATTTGGTGTCGATAACCTTGTTAGACAGTGGCATACGGATGGAATCAAGTCTACATTCAACTACTACAGAAAGCTTACACCTACTAGCGCTATTGTTCCATCTCAGAGCGAATGGAATGAACAGCAAGGTTTAGGTAAACACGGTGGATAGAAGAAAGAAGAGAGTAGCAAAAAGAAATCTTCTTCGTCAAATGGTTTTGCTTACTGATCACTTTGGCTATCTTGTATGTTGTTGTATTTAAAATAAAGAACGAATAAAGGGGAGGCATTCTAATTGAATGTCTCCCCTTCTTCGTCTCCAGGCCATTCAGGTGCATAATCCTCTTCAGGCAGCACCTGCGGCTCTGGATGTTCGTACATTGTTCCAAGAAGTACGTTATTTGTTATCCATGAATCCTTATGATCCCAGAATTTCAAAATTTGGTCTTTTTGAGATACTGATAATATTATATTACCGTCTCTCAAGTTTTTAATTGCTTTGTTAATGGTGAATACGTACACTGTATACGATTTACCACCGATTCTAACAACGCGTGTACTATGACAGCTGTTTAATTTTCGTAACTTATAAAAACGATTAGCTACTGCCTTTCCTTTTACAGTATCATCGTACATTAAAAACATATGGTCTGTGAGGTAGGGCCTATTGATATCTTCAAAATAGGCCCCAACAAACCCCGTATTTTCTTGTATATCAGATAACTTAATGTCTGAATTTAACAACGGTATTGCAAGTTTTATAAGGTTGCTCATAGGTTCAATGACTCGGAGCCGTCGCCTGTATAATACTCAATACTATGTTCCCATTTGTTGTTCATCTGGTGCCAAGCAATGCGGTCTAGCGCAGTAAGTATAGTCTCATCTCTAGAGCTAACATCTTTCTGTTCAATCTTAAACACTCTGATTTCATTTGAACCAGTAGTATCTATGCCGATGATGTAATAATCAAATGTCCACTCGAATATTTCGTCATCTGTAACACCACATTCGTTAACGAGATACCATCTCACAGCCATACTATAATAGTCAAGCTGTCGTAGATAGTCATACATCTCTATACTTTCCTCAAAGTGCCACAGTTTAGCCGTAGTCTTTAAGTCCATTATAGTAGCCTTCTTATTCTTGAAGTCTAACGTAAGACTATCTAACAATGATTTACATTTAACTTTGTTATAATTCCAGTTTATGTGGAATTCATGTTCTGCTCTAATCTTAGTATCTTCGTCAAAGTAACCGTTTAAGTATGGTGCATTATCTATCCTACCTAATGGCCACAATAACTTCCAAGCTAACTTATGAGCTTCAAAGTTATTACGAATCTTTTTCAACATTTGGTACTCTGCAGGACTGATCATCTGTTTCCTCTCTGGGTCTTTCAGGTAATCAATATATTCCTTCAATGTAGAGGCTATTTTCAGGCCTTCTGACAGCATTTTGTCTTCTGACTTTCCTGCTGTACTATACGCCTCTTTATAGGCGCTTATAATGGCTCTATTTGGCTCTATTTCTAATGAAGATGCTAATGCCTGACAGAACTTTTCCTGCTGTACAGAAAAAGGTCTACTTTTGTCCCACACCACATAGGTTTTCTGGAACTCTTCGGGCTGTAACAGATACATATGGATTAAGGTTCCTCGCTCCAACACGGGATTTTTGTCCTCAGGTGGAGGATCTGTTAGCATCTTATGTAAAAAGGCGGGCCCTTTATTCAAGAACCAGCCTATATTTGAATTGCTTATTCGGGTTAAATCCTCGTAATAAGGTATGGAAATATCCATTATTCTTTCTCCAATTTAATCATTGGTGGCCATATCCTAAACGTTACGTAAGGATACTTTACAACCAATTTTATTAATAGTGGAACTAAAGCGACCGGTATAGCCGCTACTATTCCGCATAATATAGGAAGTAATTTGTTTATCATTTTTTCTTCAGTTCTTCAATCATCTCGTTGACTTGCTTCTGATTACGTACCAGATATAGCTTAGTCTTAGCGTGATGTTTGTGTAAATAATACTTAAATAACTTCCAGCGAAGTGGAAATGAATCTCCCATAAGGCCTTTACATTCTACTATAAAACCTCGTCCAATGAAGTCTGGTAGATATGTAATAGGTCTTATTTTTTCGCCTAAAAATTCGAACTTAGGTAGAAGAGTAAAATGCTTTGGCTCATATTTGACTGGGATACCAGCCTTCATAAAAGCTTCATACGTATATAGTTCGAGTTTGCTGCGGAAATGCAGTCCATACGCATCGACCTTCGTCGCATTCTTTACTCTTCCTTTAGTCTTCATACTCAATTATAGTATAACCGAGTATAACATCATGCATCGCCTTCTTGCTTATCTCATCCATTTTATGTTTTATTGTTCCTGCAATAAATGCACAACCAAGGAACGCGCCAAGAAGACTGCCTAATAAGGCGCCACAAAATATATTAAACATATCTTTCTACTGTTTTAGTTAACCAATCCTTAATAGCAAAGAACCCGTTAGCTTTAACAGCATCGGATACGTCCTTTGCTTTAAACTTCTTGTGAACAAATATAGCATCCATTTTATATTGTTTACTATACTTACGAGCATTCTGCATTCCTGCAACATCTCTATCGTATATTATCACAATATGCTTCCACTTACTTTGTAGAGACTTAATTATATCATCTGGTATAAATGTAGTCTCACTAGAAGCAGCTATAGCATTAAAACCCATCTCATAAAGACACATCACATCCTTTAAGGATTTTGTTATGATGAGGAGATTACCTCCCTCCTGAGGCAATTCGGCCAACCCCTGAACGTGCCGATTTGTCAGATTGGTACGCCATTTAGTATACTTGGAGGCTAAAGGTCTATAAATCTTAAATTTATCATAAACCTTATAGGCATACATAGGGTTGTCTTCTTTGTAGGTTCCTCTGACGACTCTATTACAAAGAAAGTATTTAATGCTAAAAACATTAAATCGTCTTAATGTATCAATAGATATATGGAATTGCTTCCAATATTTCTTGTCTACTTCTGTAAATGGTTGTCGAACAATCCCAATGTCAGTAAGATACTCAGACCTTTTGGCATAAGTATTTGTCTTTACTGTTTGATTTGGGTTCATTCGTCTTACTATTCTGAGAAGTTCTCTCTCAAGCTCATCTCTAGTTTGTATACCTTTATACAACTTAACGAACTTTAAAGCATTACCCGCTTCTCCTGTTCCGTGGTCTTTAAACAATAAATCCCCAGATTTACTAGGGAAAATAGCAAAGCTAGGAATTTTGTCATCAGGCCTTAGAGGGCTGTTCATAAGTGTTTTAGGTTTAAAACTACCTAAATAGTAAGAATAGATACTATAATCATCCAACTTATCCAATAAGTCTTTTAGACTCATTGTAATTGCAGTTTTCGTACTATACATGGCTTATAAGCTCTTAAATAGTTGCAGAGAAATAGGATTCGAACCTATTTCGAGCCACCCCATTTCTGAGGACCTCTTTCTCTTCGTCGCTGTAGAGTCTGTTCTCTACCGCCACGATTCCAGTACCAATCGTGGTACCATATTTTTCTCTCTTCTTTCGTCATTGTGGTCTAGTTAAGATTCGAACTTAACTTAAACTACCATAGTAGACCGATCGGATTTCCATTCAAAATAATTTTCCCATAATTCTTGATCGCTTATAATTTCTTTATTTATTTTACGTAAAGCGATATCAAAATCATGCGCATTTAAATGTTTTCCTAAATCAGCAATTTTATCAAAATACATCTCAAGATCATCATCTCCTTGATGCATCAAACTTAATAATTCTATTCTACGCTCTCTTGTACCAGTTTCGTATTCTAAATATGTATTATATCCAGATTTAAAAATCTTCTCGTAACGTTTATGAGCGTCAATAGCCTCTTTTATTAGAGTTTCAATTTTTTCATCAAATATTTTTTGTTTCATGATTGTGGCAAGTGTCGGTTTCGAACCGCTCAGAGTGTCTATAGCCACTCTTTAATTCCTGCTTATGATCATGTGCACTGTCATAAGACTTTTTATTACTTGCCATATGTGGGTGTTATTGGACTTGAACCAAATTGTAGCCTGATGACTGATTTTCCATTATTGTCATTCGTTCTATACACCCTAATGAGAGTATTTTTACCATATTGAAATTCTTGCAAGATACAGACCTGCTTCTGCAGTACTCCTTTGTTAGGGATACATCCATAAATTTCAACTTAGGCATTCTTATCAGATACATCTGAATAGAATGTGAGGGTATTCAATGTATTTTCCTCATATCTCCTATATACTCTCTACACATTTATGAAGCTTACTCCGCAGACTGAGAGTTTTTGGGCAGTGTTATGTACACCTTGACTTCAATTTAGCACGGTATTATCCTTACACATTATTGGTTAGTGTGCTAATGCCCTTGTGTTATAGCGATTGTCTGAGGATACAGATATAATCTGCACTGCACTATCAAGTACTACAAGGATTTCCACCGTTTTAGGGAGATTCTACTATGGAATTTCTCGCCATAGCAATAAAAACAAAAGAAAAGTTATATTTGTTAGGGGCTGGCTGTTGCTTATGCAACCTCCAGTCCTCCACCACTGACCATTACATTTCGAATTCCCAGCTCGCAATTAGATTTTTCATCCAATTTGGTTGGTCATCAAAAATGTTAAAAAGGCAGGTCGTCAGCACCTGTTTGAGTCTCAGTCACCGGAGTACTTTCTGCTGTAGCAGTAGCAAGCGGATCAGCAGGCTTCTCTTCATCTGCCTGCACTGGACGCTCCAGAAGATCGCTCTTCCAAAGCTTAATCTGAGACTCTGCGACGTTCATAGCTTCAACAAAGATACCGTTCTTAGATACCTGAGTATAACCATTCTTATCATAAGTTACCTTAAGACGAACAGTTGCACTCTCACCATCACTAAGACAATTCTTAGCCCAAGTAATCATTTCGACGAATGAGGAACCCTCAAAATCGTTATGACCACCCTTAATTGCATCAATTACCTGCAGAATACGACCAAACTGCTGATTATCACGACGCTGCAAATCCTCGTCGGTCTTAACCCACATGTTCTTCTCGTTCTTCCACTCTGTCATTGTTGCTGTCTGACCGTTTTCATTCTCAAAGACAATCTCCAAGAAGTCACGGCCATTTGGTGTTTTGTTCACGTTAACCTCTTTAAGAGTAATGTTATCGTTGATACCTACTGGCATATAGGAGCTTGTAAACTCCGTATTATTCGTTGTTGCTGTTTTTGTACTATACATAATTTCTTCCTTTTAATTACTGATTCTAGATTCTGAATTAAGCGGGCAAATAAATCTTATCCCAATATGTAGTAATGCTACCGTCATCGTTACCAGTGGCAATCACAATGTCCTTCCCCGCAATGTGTCTTGCGCGGGCTTCCATGATCGTTCCGTCGCCTCCAGACTTGAAACTAATATGTGTCTCATTGTCCTTTCGATAGACGTAGCCAACTGCGTCGGCCATTCCGCAAACGATTTTACCGAGTTTTCCGACAAGATCGATTTCCTTTGCGTTGACCTCTTGCCCGTCTTTATCTGTGATACTATCTTTGACATGACCAACAAGAATGAATTCATCCGTTAAATCTTTAAACATATCGATTACCTTTTTTACGGCATCTCGGAGATACTTATAACCTGCTCCTCTTGCGAGTGTAGTTACATCGTCCCCCTTCCAGTTTTTGCCTAACTCTGTCTTTCGATAGAGTGTACAAGCGTAAGACATACAGATGTCCTCTAGACGAGTAGCATTATCGATTGTGATTCGTTTATAGAAATTATGCCCTACTTCAGTATTCTTAGCTCTAATGGCTTGAGCAATTTCTCCGAGGTCATTAATGGTACGTGCTTGTATAGCCATAGCATCAATGAACTGTGATCCGCCTTCAAGGTCTATAATAAGGTTTCCGTCAAGCTGTGCAAGACAACTTGTCTTACCTGCTTTTGGCAGGCCATATAAAACCATATATTGTGGATTGGTAGAAACTGCTGGAACTTTAGATGTAGGTAATGTTAGACTCATAGGTTCTTTTAGTTTTTATTAAAGAAGATTAATGTTAATATTAGCTGCACCATTGGTGTAGATATTAATAATAGTCTTCTTTGTGTTATCAGAAATACCCTTCAGGAACGAGAAGTTAGAGAAGTCCGAATAACTGTAAGTATCGAAACCAATCTGGATCTCATCATCGTAGAATACGATAGGGGTACCATCAAAAAGCGTATACATCTTGCCAAGAATATAAGGAAGCTTATAGCTCTTAGTCTTATAGATCTTCTTATAGTTAGCAAGGAACTTAATAGCCTTGATGAGATCGCTCTCATCATCCTTCAGATAGCTATACTTATACTTGGGAGTAGAAGTTGTATAAATAGTGTCGAACAGATAACTATTCTTCTCCTTTACACCGTCAATAATAATATCATCAATAATCTTATGGTAGTTTGGCTTGAAATAAGTCGCGCCACTACTCCCAAAGAAACCGTCATTAATAATCTTATTGGTGTTAAACTTCTTAGTCTCAAAAGTGAAAGTCTTTGTCATAATATTCAGTCTGTTAAATGTTAATACTATCACCTGAGCATTAACTTTCGATCAAATTGTTGTACATTAGGTCGTTCTCAAATTCGAGGATACATGGCTTTCCTGCATCTCGATTCTTCAAGATGTGCATGTATACTTTGTTCTGTGTAGGTAGACGATTGGGACCGTATTCCTGAATGTTCAATATCTCTGGTCGCTGTAGAACCATGACATAATCACTGGCCTGAAAAATTGCATCAGATGATGATAAATCACTTCTCATTGGGTAATGGCCCAACGAGTTGTTGATTCTTTCTGGCTGTTCAATATTTCTATTCATCTGCGCAATCTGGATCACCGATGTTAGTGGTAGCTTTTTGGTTTGTATTAGTACTCTTTCAAGCTCACTTATCGTTTCCAACTGTGTGCCAATAGGTTTAGCCAACAGTGTATGATCAAGAATAATCACAAAATGTTTACCAGTACCTTTTACATACTGGTCATAGAAAGATTGTATAATTTCTCCTAATTGCGTGGGAGTACATGGATTATCTACAAAGTAGATAGGATACTCCTTTAGCTGGTTAGAAACATTGACGACTTTTCTGAAGGTATCGTCGTCGAGGTCCGTTTCCGAACTATACAAGGTGGAAGTCGTTTTCCTCAGCTTATTGGATAACGTTCTTCCTACTTGCCTAAATCCAACCATCTCGAATGAGAAGTTAAGAATAATTACTTCGTCAGAAGGATTCAAATCAACTAAATCGGTCATCATCGTATTTACTAACGACGATTTACCAGTTCCTGAAATACCAGCTATGGTAATAATGGTATTGGGTTCAATACCTCCCATACACTGCTTATTGAACTTCTTCCATCTAGTCTTTAGCGATGTAACATTATGACTTCTACGACCTTCAATATAATTTATGGCTTCTTGAGCCACGACTCGTATTGGTCTTACAACGTTAGATAAGTTCTGTTCCATAAGTATTTACAGATTCTTTTTCTGTATCTTGCATTTCCTCCTCTACAGCTTCCCATTGGCTTCTTGTTAACCAGTTCCACATAGTCATCATATAGCCCAGACTTCCTTCGCGCATACGCTTCGAAATTTCGAAATCCAAACACTTGATTATATGTTCCGCCATTGCAGTACTTCTTCCGCATTTAGCATTGAAGAAATGACGACACTTGTTAACATTCGCTCTTAAATATGATTTGCTTCCATCGGAACGCATTACATATACTGGGTACATATCATAGAATAAATCGAAATAATTCTTTTCCGTAGATATAGCATCTGTAAGCTTATCCGTGGCCTGATATGTAATTGACTCACCACTCTCCATCGTGGTTACTAGCTGTTGAGAAACTAAGTATGATATATCATCGTCGCTAATCAGACTGACAATTTTGCGGACGTCTTGATATTTTAGTTGATTCTTATCCAATATCATACTTAGGAACAATAGTTGACTTGAATTTAACTCCGGGAATGCATCCAGGAGCTTTGTATTTACTTCAATAATCATACTGTTGACTCTAGGTTCTAAGTCGGTTACTAAAATAATTCTAGCTGCTGTTCAGTGAAGTCGGCAGCTATCTTTTTTGCTTCACTGATATAGTACCTGTAGTTGATATGTTTACCATCCACAGTAGCATCATATAACGTATTCAGGATTGTTACTCCCGACTTCGTTAACATATTATTTTGTTTACCTTCGTTATCTATTTTAAACAAATATTCTCCATTAGTACTTGCGTAGAACCTATTAATGCGCTGCACTCGATGATTACCGTGCCACACTTCAAATTTCTTATCGACTTGTTGGGACATTAAGAAATCTTTGATATCTCTATCAGATTTAATGAAATCCTCAATAGGTTCTCCTTTAGTGAAGTAGTTTATCACCGCCTTCGGTATTACTACCGGGGCCAAGCCTTTGCCTAGCTTATTTTTGGTGATAAACATACCTTTTTCTTCTATAGTACCATCTTTTAAGACACCAAAGTAGTCATTAATAGCGTACTGATAGAAAGCTTCATATTCGTCAGATTCGAATTCCAAGCGCGTTAGGCTCTCCACTTCCTTTATAGCTCTCGAAATATCCTCTGTAAGGCCTTTTTTAGCCCTGTAGACAACGCCGTCGGTGTTGCACTGGATGATTTCACACCCAAGCTCCAAAAGCCTGTCTACGAGCAAAAGAAGTATCAACTGGCCGTTTATACGTATTTTAAACACGTTGAACGGGTCATACATCCAGCTGACTTCCTGTTGCATTTTGCCTGTAGGTGAGTTAAGCACAATTTTCAGGAACGCGTTCTTAACTTTCTGACCTGTATGTTTTGCTTCTAGTCGTTCGACTTTCAATCCGGCAAATAGATCGCAAAATAATTTTCCCAGATGACGAGGACCCCATTGATACTCAATGAGCAAGGACGGGTACATTGACGCCACATCAGCGTGCCCAATCACCTCGTCATCTTTTGGGAGGAATATCTTAGGGGTGTGGATGGTGTGGATACCACCTACACCTATAGAATACACCACATTCGAGAGAACGAACTTCTTCTCGTAGCCCTTTCGCTCCTTAGAGTAAACTACCTGTTCCTTCATTTCCTCTAAGACGCTCTGTAACTTTGGATTTTTGTATTTTATAAACGGCAGAATAACATCCTTCAATGGGATATAATCCATCGGAGAACGCATTTCCTTTATAACATTTTTAGGAATACCTGACTTCTCGGAATACTTTTCGAGTAGGAAGGTCTCTGCCATCTTAACACTGTCCATAGAAAGACAGTCAATACCGTGTTCTTGTTCAATAAACAATCTTAACTCTATTTGGTCTTGCAATCTGTTTAGCAATTCTGTAGTAGATTCAACATCGTTTATGTTATATGCAATCATTTCATCGATTCGGTCCTTTGGTAACGGCAGTCCAAAATCTCCATCGTACTCTTGCACATTTCTATAGTGCATAGTTACTTGCATAGTCTTAAGACCTACACGTAACTTTCTTGAGAATTGCATAGTTAGTAAATCCATAGAATAGAAATAATTTGCATACTTCCATTTCTTGAACTTACTTGTGTCTCCGTCCTCTGCTGTGATGATTGTATTTGACAGATTGAATAAAGATTGACATACTCTCCAAAATGGTAGTTGTTCTAACTTATAATAGAAGTCTATTATATAGTTGATTATAACATCATCATAGTGATGATTATTATAACCACAGAACATACGAGTTACATCATCTCCGTTCTTATAGTAAAAGAAGTCAACCAGCTCTCTCAACTGGTTGACTCTCTCACTAATTTCAAACTTATATAGCTGATCTGTCTCTGTATCTTTAACAGCAACATGGAAACAGTTTTGAAACGTTTCGACGTCATAGACGTTTACTACTGCTCCTTTAATGATCATGACTCTGTGGTTCTTAGTTCATAAATAGCCCGTACCGCCAAATCGCTTGACACTCCGTTTTGTAATGAAGTACATTCTCTGTAGTACAGTACCACCCCATTTGGGGATAGCAAATACACAGTTACGTACTTTCGTAGAGGCTTTACTGTGTATTATAGTAGATTCAATGTAGTGGGCAGGGGAGAAACGGCCTCCCCAACGCTGTCACTGCTTGTCGCAGTCCCTTCGCCGTACGTTACACCATCCCTGGTGCTCTACCCTGGTTGTGATTACGCAGCCAGCTTTTTATCTGGCAGTATTAAGCGACCTTTCTCGTGTTTGTGGTCTAAAAGATTCACAGCAACAAGATTGGGATGCTTAGCGTATATGCTATTCGTAATCTGTTTTGCTTTCTTCATAAGCGGCGATTTCTTCGAATTCAGTTGGATTGGATGAATATCACCTACCAACTCATGGTGCTTGTCTTTCAACTCGCCCACTTTAATTGAGTAACCAGGAGTATACTTTTCTTCTGAAATCTTGAATCTCGCCATTAATGGAAGCTTAGTGTATGCTGAGATAACGAAATCTCGCATGCGTTCCTCTGCTGAGAGCTTCTTTTCATTCCACTCTTCAACTTGCTCTGCAAACATAGTTGTTGGGCACGGATGATCTGCCATCCACTTTGATAGCTTGTACTGGACAAGCTTCTCCATATAGAAGACACGATTCATCTTTGGAGGACTAGTGTGCTTCGTATATCGCTTTGTAGGCTGTGGATGTGCCTTATACTTATTCCTTGGAACCCAATTGTAAGCAACTATACTTACGCCATACTTGTCTCCAGTTATTCGGTGTGGGTTCGTCATTACAAACACGTGGCCTGTAAACGGATTAGTAATAATCTTATCCGGAGGAATTCCAGTTTTAACTGTCTTGTGGTGTACCACAGGAGAAATACTCTTGTTAGTATTCTTAACGGTTTTTGCACGAGTTACCGATGCAATAAACGCCACTTTTTTTCGTTGAATTTTCTTTTTGCGAGCATTGTGTCGTATCATAATAACCTCCTTCCTTTATGCAGCTTCCTTAATTGCCGTAGGGGCCATTTTAACGCTCTTAGAGCGCTTCTTACCCTTCAGACGTACACTTGTATCAGAAGCCGTACGAACGGCCTTGTGAGACGCTTTAAGTGCTGCTTTTCTAGCAGCATTTGCTGCTCGGAAGTTACGAATAAACTCCTCAACACGACACTTAGCCTCAGACTTAACGTTGTGGCCAAGGTTCTTGTTGAGTGCTTTCCGATGCGCTTTAGCCTCAGCAGCCTTCTCCTTAGAGTTGTTAGTAGGCTTCTTTGGCGTATGCTCGCTCTGTGGCAGAATAGCCTCAGGTTTCATGGCATAAGGATATATCTTAGCCATTATTGGAAGAATTTCTCGCAACTTAGCCAGAACTTCCTGGTCACCTTCTATAAATGCCCAGGAGTCAGTAAGTATCTTATACTTAATCTTGCTGTTGAGTATGGCCTCCTTTGCCATCTTGGCTAGAGACGTCTTACCATTCTGGCCTACGTCAAACAATACATGAATGGCGTACTTCTTTGGTGCATTGAGCTGTTTGACCAGCTTCTCTACATATTTTTTGGTATCCTCTTCAGAAATACCACGGAGCTTACACACTCGTATCATGCGATTAACGCGACGATTGCGATCTTGCTCCTCACGCGCCTTACGACGTGCTTCCATTACTACCTTAGTTTTTACCTTACCTGTAGGTGTATTTATTTTCTTCTGACTCATTTTGATAATTGTCTAAATGTTAGTACTATGCCACCATTTTATATTTTAGTGACTCTTGATCCCAGTCCAAACGCCGTCTCATTGTTAAGCCGATATAGTGGTGTGTAACCTTTGGCCGTGTTTCAATAGTCTTGTTGTGAACTGTATGTTCTGCCTTCTTCACTATGGTAATAGGAGTAGGCTTGAATCGAGCTTTAAGCTCTGCTTTTGTCAGTGTAGTCTTCTTTCGATAGACCTTCTGCTTAACGTATTTCAACTTTTCAGCATCCCATACGCGTACTATGCGGTAAGGACACTGTTTAAGTGATTTGTTCTTCTTTCGACGCAGCTCATCTTCTGTGAACTGTATTTTTCGTGCAGTTTTGACATCCTTAATAGTCTCTTCTGCTTTCTTAGTTTCTTTAGCCATTTTGATAACGGATTAAATGTTAAACAATTGCGTTTAAGGCCGTTTTAAGGCGATTTAAGCCACTTTGAGGCTGTAGTGGTATAATTAATTGCCAGAGGGAAATAAACGGTTTAAACGGCATGTTTTAGCCTCATTTGCAGACTAGCGCGGGAACGATCCGCTCGCATCCTGTCACAATGCGCACCATCTTCTAGTCATATAGTATATTATGCTGTGACATCGTTTTTAAACATCTCAGAACTATTGCCGAGATCAATCTCCGTGTTGGTATTGAAGGTCTCAAGATTATTCTTAAACTTAATAGCCTTCAGATTTAGCTCCTTAATGAGCGAAGCAATCTTAGCAGAGGTAAATACCTCGTTCTTACCCATCTTAGCTGCACCACCCTTCTTGGCCTTAGTAGCAGGGTCAAGAGTAGGAATCATCTTCAGCTGGGCAATTGCCTCCATATACTCAGTATACATAAAAATACTATAATTGTTTGTCTTCTTAAATGCGTCTTTGTCAAACTTTGTCTGGCCCATATTCAGAGTTGCAAGCATACCCTTAATATAAACGAGCTTATCAGACATCTGCATAATTTCGTTATACAGAGACTTGAGGTCATACTTACGGTAACCTTCCTTGACCTCCTTCGTGCTGAGCAAATTAGTATTACGGATGTTAGTCCAATAATCCTTCTTCTTTTTGCAAATCTCCTCACGAATGTTGATGATATTCTTAGCCTTAAACTTGATTGATACTGATTTTGTAGTCATATTGATTAAAAATTTAAGTTAATATTAGCTCGAATTATCATCTACCTACGTAACGTAAAATGGTGACGAACCATAATACATTAAAATATCCCCAGGAGGGGAGGACCGCAGTTCTCCGCCTCCAAGCACCCTCAGGTGTATAACCAATGGGATAAGTTTTATGAAAATGTTTTCTCTTCTATTCTAGCAAAAACAATTATTGTAAACTTCGTACAAATAGTACTTATTGCCTCGGCAAACGTACTTATACGCCTCAGCGTAATTAGCGTACTACATCTACTCCAATTATTCCCATGTCGAACTTCAGAGCAAGCTTTCCTGTTGAATCTGGAAACTTGTAAGATTTACGAAGACCGTCGGCATTAATGTTGACGACAACAGGCTCTCCATTTACGATAACAGTTCGCTCAGATGCGCTTGAACCATGTTTGTTCTGGTCTCCCTCGGAAGACGCGCCACCTTTGTTATTGCATACGAAATCGAAAGCGTCGCAAAGTCGTGCAACTACCCACTCATAATCTCCGTCACGTTGTGCTTTTGTAGCAATTTCTGTGCTCAACCCTTCTTCCAAGGCTTTTGCATTAATGCCTTTTGAAAGGTCTACAAGGGCATCCCACACAATGAGCGCCCATGTCTCGAATGGAAGTTTGTGCTGACATCCTATCAGCATATTCCACAGTCGATAACGGGTTTCTCCTAGTATTACAGTACCACTTTTGGTGATATTGTAAATTGCATATGGCTTGCCCTCTTTCTCATGATTTGCGTTCATAACCTTATTAGCAATCGTTTCGTTTGCCATAAGGTAGTGCATCAAACATAATGCACCGGTAGAAAGGGCACGTTTCATAAGCTACTATTCCTCAGTTGTGTTCTTAACAGTGAAACCTGTAACCTTACCCTCACCAGAGATGGTCTCGTTCTGGCTCAGAGCAGACTTAATCCAGTTCTCCTCTGCGGTCTTTGCCTTGTTCTCGTTGTTAGAGATGTCGTTCTTCAGAGTAACGATCATCTTCTGACAAGCGGCAATATGAGCCTCAAGGTACTGAACCTCGCGCTTAATGCGAGTGTTGATCAGGTTAACCAGGGTAGTGCCGTCGAGGAAGAAGTGATCCTTCTCACCGTTGATAGCCTCAACGATGGCCTCAGATGTGGTCTTACCCATGTTCTTGATCACTGACTCCTCCAATGGAAGGAACAGATCGCACGAGCCATCCTCGTGTGGGTTGATAGCTATACCGATCTCGTCGTCGTTGAGCTTGTCCGTAACCAGGACTACACCGGCGATGAGGAAGTTCTTAGCGAGCAGGCGCTTTGGGCTACGATTCAGGATGAAACCCTTCTTCTCGCCAGTCTCGATTGCCTTCTTGTCGCGCTCGAAACCTTCCTGGCCGCCCTGCCAAGCGTGGCGTACCTCAACCTTAAAGAACTGCTTACCTGCGTTAGATGCGATCTTACTGATCAGCTGTACATTGTTGGCCACAACTGGTGGAACAACATTTACGTCAATTACTTTCATTTTGTTTCTTATCCTTTTTGATATCGTTATTGATTAACTAACGATAAGATTAATATTAGCGACATTCTTAGGCAGCCGCGTTACCTTTGAGTAAAAAGTGGCATTCTGGCTCAAAGGCTCTGTGAATGTTTGCTGTTTGATTTTTATTTGTATCTTTATGCGTTCTTATAAGAGCAATTTTTTAACTATTAATAGAGTATTTTCTAGCTAGTATACCTTTATATTCCATCACTTGAAGCTCAATCAGTATACGGGGATTCAACGGTAGAATCATCCATGCCCGTCATTAGAAGATTCTTCTATCTTTAGTAAAATCACAAACTTTGATACTATGTTTTCGTACATAAAATCTACTAAGCGTTATGTTAATATTCAATTTACATGAATTGAGTACTTTCATCTGTTCGTTGGCCGCATTTCCCAAGGACTACGGTTCGTAGAACATTTTACTAAACCCAATTTGTGGTCCAAAAAGTATGCGTAATATCTTCTTCAGCGTATTTTCCCTATAGCTTTCTGAATCTACTACGATATTAGTTTCATATTTCGATTATTTATAGAGCCTAACGTGAAGCTAATAAACTGTGCTCTGCATGATTTCGACAAATGCGTGTTTCTACGTGAACATGCTACGTTTCTTTATCGGACGGTCCATTGGCTCCATAACCAACTACCCTACGGCTTTTTGTTGTGCATTCAGCTTTGCTGCTGTCTTCTGTTTATAGTGCGCGAATACTGGAGGAATTCCACCTCATACATCGCTTCTTGTCACCCACTTAATGTTTCGCTTCGTCGAGTCCTAGTTTCACAAACTATCCCAAATGCAACTGGTTGTACGGTTTGTTACCTCTATTTCCTTTACCCCTCCGAGACAGGGAGGTGATTTCACTTCGCGATAAGCTGCCCATCGATTAAATGTATATTGACTTCGTATCCTAAGCCGATCATACAGATTTGCTGTCTGTACCCAAACTTGGTATACCTTGTCTATTTGCTTCTCAGAAACGGTTGGCACTCGATTTCTCTATCATACGTCCAAAATGGCTATTCCTTCTCATACAACGAGAGGTAGCGGATTCTAACCCGATTATATAACGTAATGGATTTCATAGAGGGACATCAATTTTTGTTAAACATGTTACGCTATACCCAATTATCTTCATACAACTTATCTTAGTAATCGAGAAATACCGCTTCTACGATATATAGGTTCAGTATATCGACCTACAGGGTTCGTAGATTATAGTATATCAAGTTACAGTTGTATTATCATCTTTGTATAAAGTACAGCCGAGCGATCTCCAAATATACTGGTATGTATATCTATCGAATCGACCCTATCTCTCTAAATAATTATAAACTTTGTTTGACTATCAGGTTGTCATCCTTCGACTCCAGCATTTCCTCTGGTACATCTCCAATCTATATTACTTGACTATCGCTTACCATAGTCTTTCATAACTTTAGAATAGTCTTACTCGCGGACTTCACTCGCGTGGCATTCAAGCCTCTAGGCCCTACTTCGCCATAGATACTGCATCTATCTAGCGGTCATTTTCTCTTTTATATCCCGAATAAACGACCAAAAGCTCATCGGTTGTTTTTCATACTTTCTTATCCTCTATAGAGGACCGTAGTTACGGTACGGCGTAGACTATACCCCATCCCCGGCTCCTTCTTCTCCGAAAGAGTGCAGCTCGCATATCAACAAGTTACCATTTTAAACTCTCACAAGCTCTTTTGCAAGCTTTTTACGAATCGAACGGCAAGGACTAAAGCCTTCTACTAGGCACATATACTTATATTTCCAACTCGTCCCTTCATACACGCCCTGGATTGCGTGGAACACTAGACTACAGCTATAGTAAATTGATACATCATATAATACTGTTGGAGGCATTATATGGGCAACTCGTGTAACGTGATTCTAGGTCTATGTAATCTCTCGAAACCTAGATCTATCGATACGGCTCGTTTTGCGCTTCTTGCGACTTATGCGTCTTCCTTACATATATCTCCACATTGCATCCTAGAGTAAAATCTGGCATTGGCATAAAGAACCATGCTGGTTGATATAAGTGTTAGGGTTGATACAACGCTTTCCCTAATATCCACAAACTTTTCACATTTGCGATCTTCCATCCTACCTTTTGAGTTTCTCACCCTTTGAGAGGGCTAACATATTCTCGGATCAAGTATGTACTCTTTCGCTCCCGGCTAATGAGACCGTTTACATAGAGCTGACCAGTTCCCCTTCGGGGAGGGGGAGTGTGTGAATCCTCACACATCCCCCACTGCGGAGTTTACTAACGTCTGTAGACTTCCTTACCGTCGACAATAAGGATAACGGAAGCTTTAGAAGCTCCGATAGTGTCAGTGGTGTTCTCCTCACGACCCACATCTACAATTATTTTAGGAACGTCCGGTTTGATAGCTGGAATGCTATCGCCGTTACGTTTTACCCTAGCATAAGGAGGTGTAGACTTCCTCTTACGCTTAACGGTTCCACCCTTCTTTGGGTTGGGTGAATCCGCATACACGGTATCGTGAATTACCTTTATGGTTTCATCACTTTTGTACTTTTTCTCCAGATCTAATTGAAGATCAAGTGGCAGCTGTATCCCCTGTGGAGAGAGGTGTAATACTGGAGCTGCACTAATCGTATTGTATGGTGAAGGTTTCACTTCGTTGTTCTTCAAACTGGCAATAAAGCCACCAAGAAGAGTCATACATACGACACATAGGAGGGTATGTAACTTTTTCATATTGATTATGAATGTTGGTAAATGTTAGACTTATAGTTCTGTATTGAGTATTGTGACAACAGCACTACCAACTTTTGATACTATTGCCATTACTCGTTTTTTGGTTCCTCACCTTCCTTTTTCTCAGCAGGCTTAGCGGCAGCTGGAATGTCTACCAAGTTGGCCAGTGAGTAGGCAGGGTTAGTACCCAGAGCATCGCGGAACATGTTGACGATAACACCTGCATGCTGCTGACAGTTAGCCAGAATAGCGTCGCGGTTGGTGTCGTCCTCCACTACATCCTTGTAGTAGGTCTCCTTGATGTTCTTCATGATGCGGCGAGCGGTCTTGTAATCGTCATCGTCCTTCTTGTCGCTGTTGTAGTTCTCGATCAGCTTGTCTACAACCTCCATAGATGGGTTGTTTACAACATCCATAATGGCGTTGTTAAGCTCGATTTCGTCCTTCTTGGCCTTGATTGTAGTCTCAGAGTCCTTCTTAGCGTTACCACTCTGCTTCTTAATGGCGCGCTCCATCTCAGAGATGGTGTGCTCTGCGTTGGCTATGTTAGTCTTGCAGGTCCATGTAATAAGCATCTTAACGATATCGGCAGAGAAGTCATCGGGATTTGTAACCTCTCCGGTCGATTTGGTGGCGCTACGACGGTAAAGACAAAATGCCGAAATGGGGCTCCCAGTGTCAATAACAGTGTTGAACAGCATCTTGCCGATTCCGCTAATAGCGAACGGACATGTGCCAACAATCTCGATAACCTCGCGAAGCAGGGCTGAACGAGATGTGTTCTTGATCTTTGCAAGCTCCTCTTCCTTATTCTCAGCTTTGTTGGCCTGAATTGTCTTGTAAGAAGACAGGAAGTTAATGGCGTGCTGGATGCGCTTGTCTGGTGACAATGTAGCAGATGTCAGCTGAGCGAGCAGAGATGCCTGCAACTCTTCAGGGGTGTTAATCTCTGTTGGGCTGTTACTTGGCTTCTTTTTCTCGTTAGCGAGCTCCTGCTTCTTCTGAGCAACTGCCTCCTTTGAGACGTCGCTAGCCTCAACCTTTACAACGCGAGTCTCAGCTGGTAACAGCTTAATACCTGCATCGTCGAGTTCCTTCTGTGAAGGAGAAGGGAGAGACTTGAAGTCGCGCATCTTAATACCCATGCTATTCAGTGTAGCTGAAATAGACAGATACTTCTGCTCGTCGTTACGAACTATAAGGGCGAATAATTCCTTGCCCTCTGCAATATTTGTGACGATCACGTCAGCCATCAGAGAGTTTGCCAATACGTTGGCGCCATCCACGATAGCTGCGGGAAGGTTGGGGTTGTTAGCCCAACGCTTGTCTATAAGGCTCGCAAGGAGAACTTTGCTGTCTCCACTCAGACCTCCCTGTGAGGTCTTTACAATCTTTGCGAAATCCTCTTCTGCCTGCTGCGCTGGTTTTGGAGCAGGCTGCTGCTGTGCTGCTGCCTGAGCAGCATTCTTGTTTTTGTTTGACATTTTTTGATAAAACGATAAAGTTAATAACTATGCAGCTTGCCAGGCCACGTACTTATACGGCTCTACTATACGAATGTTTACACCTGTCAAGATGTATCATGCGTGATAGTTCCTACTGGTTGATCGCGAGTTTTCACTGCGATCTTACTCGAAGATTTGAACACATTAGTATTTGCAAAAGAGTCCTGACTCACAGGTTCTGAAGTTTCCTTCTTGGGGGCATTAACCGAATCACCTGCCAAAAGATACATAAAAGTATCTGATGAGGGTAAAGCTGCCTGTGTGGGACTCTCCTGCATAATGATGTTCTCCTCTTCTGGTGTAGTGTCGCTCTTGTGAGACATTTCCACTACACTAAATCCCAAAAGAAATGGGACTAGTAATGTCCAGAATAACTTGTTACTCTCACACATGCGTGCTATCGCAAATATGAGAAGGGTTATCAGAACAAATACTGACAGAGTTGAGATCATAATTGTTAAACTTTTAATTTTTTCTGAATACGCTTTCGTGTCCTTGACAACGTTGACTTAATAGTTCCTGTTGGGATATTTAGCGCGTCACCGATTTCTTCTACAGTCATATTATTTTCGTAAAACAACCTAAAGATCTTACGAGTGACTTCAGGTAGTTTATCGAACTCGGCTAACAGAGCATCATACGTAAGATGATTGACCAGATCATCTTCCGCTGATCTTGATTCTTCTGATGGTAGTCTCCCATCATCTTCACCAAGAGTTAATTGCCGTTCTCGCGTCTTACGTAGGTAATCGACTGCTGTTCGGTTTGTTATCGTTCTTAGCCAACCACCGAAAGAGTCGTAGGCTTTAAACATCGAGAGTTTATCATACACTTTAAGAAATACAATGTTAGCAATATCTTTTGCCTCATCCATATCCTTGATATACTGAAATAGTATATTCTCTACAAATCCTTTATACCTGTAGAAAAGTGTATTAAATGCAGATTCATCACCTGCTTGCGCCTTTTTGATTATCCCAACCTCTTCTGAGGTGATTCTAGGATTCTTTGACATAACCAAAAACAAAATTAATGGTAGTTATTAAGGTGTCACTCCTGTAACAGATACCAGCTGCATATGAGTTGGTGGACTCTACCAACTGAGTTACCACACCCGAAGGATAGGGATGGACTCGAACCATCATCTCCACCATAGTGGGCTGCCGTCATCAAAGACTACCTCAAGGGACAGCCCTAGAATGGGAGACCGTCGTTCGCGACGAGTCTTGCCTCATTCCATACGTTGTTGCAAAGAAAGTAATGAATCTTATCATAAAGCTTCCTTGTCATTGCACCAGAGTTAACAAGTTTTAATAACATATTATCAGCAATACGTATTCGAACACCTATGGTTCGATAATCCATATCACCTATAATTATTGTTATCTTCTCGTTTATCCATTGCACAATAGATTTCAATTCTTCATTATTCCAAGATTCGTATAGGATTTCAAAATAGTCATCCTCATCTTCCTCGCATTCAATAATTGGAGCAATTATCTTCACATTGTTTAATACAAACGGTGCGCCTTGATTGTATGCGATACGCAGCCCCTTGTACAACTCAGATATTGGACAATCGTCCGTTAGATTAACTAAACCCGCTTCTCTCATGAGCGGTACATAACTGGAAAATACGCTATGAATCATTCTTCTTTATATATTTCGATACAGTTTACTAAATAATCAGTAAGATTGTTCACGTAAGTAAACTTTCTATCTTTCGTTTCTTCGTCGTCTTTTTCTGACGGCAACTCTAGTTTTAAATACGTTTGAATAATTTCAACTTTGCAATCGAATTCGTCTTTTCCATTAGAGCGTGAGGTATTATAGGTACTTCTTATATCTATAAAATTCTCAGTAAACCACCTTACCCAGTCAGATACATTTCTCCAGAATTTTTCATCTTCTTTGGTAAGATCATCCCAATCAATACTTCTATCAAAATCGAAATGTGTGGATTTACCTTCGTTGTTAAGACCAAGTAGTGCACGAATAATCAGTCTTTTATTCTGATTTGCCGTACGTATTAATTTGCCTTTCTTGAATTCGTTTCCTCCATAATGTACGAAATTTTTATAAGTATGATTAAGCCATCTCTCTTTGGCACTACACCATTTGAGAGCAAAATTTACTATCTGAGGACATTTATGTCTTAACATCCCTCGATATCCAGTGTTTTTGTTCATTAGCTATCTGTTTAGTTGGACCACGAGGATTCGAACCTCGAATGACAGAACCAAAACCTGTAGTGTTACCATTACACCATGATCCAGTTTAAGCCAGCCGCTACTATTGTTCACGACTGGCAATCCCTAGTGTTTGTACACAAGATTTAACGTCTCTCGACGTGTTTAGGGGGCATTTGTTTTTAAAGTGGTGTCAGGCGAGCCCCAGTAAGCACTCCACTTAACCTTATTTTATTTTATAGTTTTCAAAATTTTTTATACCATTAAGGAAGTCACGCCCGCTCATGCGTTTCTTTCCTGACAGCTGGAGCTCCTCAATTATCAGCAGCTCGTCGGCGCAACGAATGCAGGGTTTCCTGTCTGTCACGGCCGTCATACTGGGCTCACCCTGACGGAGAGTTGTGCGGGAGGTCTTGAAGATTTTCAGAATGGTCTCCTTGCTATCGGGCGACACGAGGGTCGTCCATGCACCAGGGTACGGACTGAGTCCTCGAACGAAGTCGTAGACACGCTTGGCGGACTGATCCCATTTAATCTGACAGGTCTCCTTGAAGATTTTCGGTGCTGCATGGAGTTCATTGCCTACGGCAAGCATGTTTTCCTGCGGAATGCTCTCAGGATGTCCGTCGGCAGCGATGATACGGTCTAGCGTCTCCAGACAAATGTCGGCGCCCAGATGCATCAATCCGTTGTACACATATTCCACATCGGCGGTATTGGGGATATCGAAGTGCTTCTGCATGATGACACGCCCCATGTCGATATCCTTGTCGAGGAAGAACGTGGTGACACCTGTCCGGGTCTCGCCGTTGATGACTGCCCAGTTGATGGGTGCAGCACCGCGATACTGTGGCAGCAGGGCAGCATGCACGTTAAAGGTGCCGTATTGCGGCATGTTCCACACCACCTCGGGGAGCATGCGGAAGGCTACGACCACCTGTAGGTTGGCCTGATACGAGCGTAACTGCTCTACGAACTCTGGGTCTTTCATCTTTACGGGTTGCAGCACGGGCAAGTTATGCTCCAATGCGTACTTCTTTACCTCCGATGGTTGAAGCTCGGTCTGGTGACGGCCCATGGCTTTGTCAGGCTGGGTCACCACAGCCACCACATTATAATTGTTTTCGACCAGGACCTTCAGTGTCTCCACCGCAAACTCTGGTGTTCCCATAAACACAATTCGTAAATCCTCTTTGCGCATACGCTAAATGATAAATGATAGATGATAAATATAATTATGCTTTTAATGTTTCCAATGTTGATTAATTGGCGTGGGCACGGGATTCGAACCCGCAACTTACGGCCATGCCGCACGTGTTACCGTTATGCACCAACCCACTGAACACAGGCACTTAGGTAGCCTGCACACCGACTTCACGCTGCCTCCTGGAGACCCGTATAGTCAACAACGTTTATGTTGCCAGTTAATTTTTATTATCAGAGCGCTTGTCTTACGACTGTCTTACTGTCTATCGCCGTCTAATCCAATCAAGCCCGAATTAAATAAGGAGCTTCCTAGGCATACTATAAGTGTCCGTCACACGTCTTACAACGCTGCGTATGATTAAACTATCTTCTAGCAAACACTTATGTAAAAGCTCCTTTGTTGGTGGACCTGGGGGGATTCGAACCCCCGTCCGAACGACTTCCCCTGGGACACGCTGAGATTTCTTTCGTTGCTGTTTGTCAAATTGAGTATAAAGGTTATTACTACTCAGCAACAGTGTAGAATCCTCTGGTGATCGGTCAGAGAATTCGATTTAAGGCCGTTTACAGGCTCTCTGAGCTGTCCTTAGTACTCTTATGGATAAGCTGGTCCACTTGAACACATCGAACGCTTAGAGAGCAAGTTTTATTAGCCTCAATATTTTTTAATACGGTGAACAAACTGTTGGCTCAAGGCTCTAAATTTGGTCGTATTGCATTCTTGAAATAAGTATATATTCTTTTAATCGAATAGACTCGTGGTTCTGTATACCCTTATTTTTGATCTAAATGCTCTTATATTTTACACCCTAAGCTGGGCGATCATCTTCTATCATGGCTCTAAGGCTCTTGATAAACATGTCAATTCATGTGTGCTAACTACTTCGTCCCACTTACAGAGTCGCTAACTCGTCTCGCTAACGTTTCGCTAGTTTTCCCGTACTGGTTCAAAGACTCTCACGGTTAAAGATGTTTGGCTTGTTGAAGATTACCACTCGTTCAAGTAGTAGCGATAGCTGCCTTCGAATGAGTTTCTCAACTCACGTACAGCTTCGTCGTACGTCTTGGTGCTTTCGCGGAACTTGTTGTCGAATTCCTCGTTCAACTTTCGTGTCTCTTCCTCCAACTGGTTTGGAGTGAGGCGGTCCTTAGCGTCAACCTTCTTATCGGTTGGAACCAGAACTCCATCTTTGATTTCACACTCGAAACCAATAAGGCGCTCAGTCAGCTTCTTAGAAGCATCTAGCTTCTCCTTAGTGATGTCGTCCTCACGACGGCGCTGCTGCAACTGCAGACGGATCTTACGATTGACGTAGGTGGCGATGCACAAGGCCTTCTTAGCCTGGTCCTTCTTCTTCTCGTCCTTCTCCTTCTCAATCTCCTCAAGAGCGGCTTTAATTGCCTTGTCAGTCAACAAATTACTGCTGATAACCTCGGCTGATGCGCCCTTACCGTCAACTTTCTCTTCAGATGCTGCTGCACCCTTCTTCTTTTCTTCTTTTGCCATTTTTGATAAATGTTTAATGAGTTAATAACTAAATGTTTTTATAACTATGAATAGATCTCCTGATAGGAGTTATTCTTGTGCTTTGTTTTACGGGAATAAGGAACAGCATTCTTATGCTGCTCCTCACGCCCATATTGCTCTTTTACCTTATACTGTCCGTGTTTCATAGCTAAACCGTAGCGAATTCGTAACAGTCCCGTATGGTATTCATAGCACGTTCAGAAATCTTATGCTTTGTGAGCATAGACTTTTTCATACCGTTTGTGCACACGATTTCAAGAGCGTTCATCAAGAGGATGTCACCATCCATACCTTTTATAACCTGCTCCTTGTGCGCAAGGAGGTCGTTAGACAGCTTCACAATCAGTGTAATCATGTTAGGCTGATCCAACTCCTTACGGTACCTTTCGCTGATGTAAATTAGAGCGTTTTCTACAGGGTCCTCTGTTATAGGAGTAACCTTGTTTTCTTTGGCCAATAGAATGTCGCGAGCTAAACTACTAGCAAGTCCCTCAGTGTCCTTATAGGTAATTGAGGCTAATTCTGGGACACATATTCCTGCACTAACAAGAACTTCCATGAGTCCTCCCATGATCTTCTTGTATGATTGTTCAGGTATATCCTTACCGTTATACATGATAACGATACAGTGAACTTTATTTGACATAACTCTTTTCTTCTTTAATTTGAACTTTTACTGGTTGTCCATCAACGGTATCCGTATGAAACCGATAGGAAGTAGAGAATACGTCGTCCTTTTTCGCTCCAGGGTCCTCTTCATTTGACGCTACGTTTTGCGTCGGCTGTTCTGACTGGGGTAGATTGTTATATATATCGGCGTGACTATTATATTCTTCTACTATGTCCTTCTTTGTAGCACTGCCCAATCGTTTAATAACGACAGACGATACTGTGAATAGATCACGTTCAGACATTGATTTGAATACAGAGTCAATTGATTCACCATCAAGGGATAAATCACGATACACAACAACCTGTTCGGCTGATTCAAATGATGGGTTGATGACGTCCATTACTGCCAACTGAACGAGGCTGTCTACAGTCTCTTCGATGGCTGGAGTCTTTTCTCCTCCCCATGGTAGTGTGGCGTTTTTACAGCTCGTCATGCCACAGGTTACGAGCCCTGCTAAGATTACGCATCCTACGACTGCGCCAATCAACTGCAGAACATTTAATTTTTTCTTCATTCTTTGATAAAATTTAGAAAGTTAAACAAAAAGTTACTCTATTAGTCCACCGACGGCCTCAATTGCTTCAATTACGGCTTTCCGGTATTTCTTATCACACGTAACACGTTGTATTTCTACAGCGTCTTTTGCATCTCTCAATGAGATGTGAGCAGAATCCTTGATAGCTTTTACCAATTTCAGCGTTTTGGCATCACCCGGTTTAAACCATAGCGTTACCATCATTTTAATAAAATTTTAGAAGTTAAACATTTGTTACAGCCCAGTCTTTATAAAGGAGACTTGGAATAGACTTTTTAATACGACAACGGCGTCTTTGCATTGCCTTTTTTATTGTTGGATGTTTTATATTCCAAGCTAGTGTAACCAAATAACAGTCTTCTGGTAGTTTTGTTTTTGGTCTTGGTAGGTGTGAGAAATATTTTTTATAAATTTCCATATATTCCTCATCCTGTTTTACTACTCTACATAATTTAAATCCAACAGTAACAAGTTGTCCTGGTTTCCACATAATTAATAATATTTGTTGTAGTCCCAAGGAGAGTCGAACTCCTCTTTAGAGAATGAAAATCTCTTGTCCTAGCCGATAGACGATGGGACCAAGTGCACAGCTTTCATCAGGTGAGATGGTCGTAAGGCGATATACCATGTTGACTGAATCTTCAGGCGCTGTGCAAGCCTGTAGTAAAGAACACAGAGTGATTCACATCAGTCTGTTTGTTGTGACACAAAGTGTACCATTACTTTTGTTTATCTTTTACCTTGTTAACCATACCAAATATAGCTTGTTGTTGACCTTGTTTGAATTTACTGATGTGAACACCAAGTACTAATGAACGTGGATCTAATAAATCGTCTTTCGATACTGGTTTAGTAACTACTTCACGTCTTATGTCCTTTGGTAGTTTTTCAGTGTTTGGTTCACTGTTGCCAATTTGCATAGTGGCTGGTAATAAAGAAATAGCCCGAATTAAATACCGTACTTGTGGATACGTTAATACTGATATTTCCCCGGTTCTTACCGCATGAACAAGAAAATGAAATGTATCATGCGAATCTAGAATAATTGATAAATCCCCATTCCAGCAGTTAGATACATGATCCGACACACGTAATATACGTGTATTAAATCTATAATACCTGGACTTCTCTGTTTGAGAATAACCAATTACCTCGGCTTTTAGATATCTTTCAATCCATAGCTCTAACTTACTTTTTTCTCTTTTCATATTGATTATGTTAAAAAATATCAAAAGGGAATGCCCGTGTTCTTACTATCTCGCGACAGGAAATTGAAATGTAAAATCTTTTTCTAAGTAACGATTTGAACACGGACACCACGTCTCACGACGTGTCAATAAACACTTAAAGTATTACTGCCAAAAATGTTGTCACCCACAGTTGTCTTCGCGACTACGTCGTCTTCCTCACATCTATTCCTATTGGAAAATAACTCCCGTAGAATGAGCGATTCAGTCACGTACTGTGGGGGTGATGTATATACCCATCTAGGTGTCAACTTCTTTTTAAGTCTCCTCTGACCACGACTTGCCCATTGCTACAGCGAACTGGCTTCCAGGACGGGAATTGTACCGACTAGCCTATCACGGTACTGTAGGGTCTAATGGCATGAACCCCTT
>Ga0310696_10001368_pt1 | contig 35533 bp, 32 predicted proteins | sample AusTroGonzalo_MG_4_FD_203885 | JGI IMG/M metagenome (GOLD analysis project Ga0310696, IMG submission 203885) | Bovine rumen microbial communities from tropical cattle in Woodstock, Queensland, Australia - Gonzalo_02 (v2) (version 2) | ecosystem: Host-associated > Mammals > Digestive system >... | reverse complement strand
TCCGGCTATAATTCCGCGTTTTAAGTTTTTTCAACATTTTATGGAGTCAAAAATGACAGTAAGTTACAAAGAACTCGGTCTTGTAAACACGAAAGAGCTTTTCGCAAAGGCTGTTAAAGGCGGTTACGCGATCCCTGCCTACAACTTCAACAACATGGAGCAGCTCCAGGCTATCATTATGGCCTGTGTCGAAACAAAATCTCCTGTAATTCTGCAGGTTTCCAAAGGTGCAAGAGATTATGCGAACGCAACTCTGCTCAGAAACATGGCACGCGGCGCAGTCGAATACGCGAAAGAACTCGGTTATCCGATCCCCGTCGTTCTTCACCTTGACCACGGCGGCGACTTCGAGATCTGCAAACAGTGCATCGACAACGGCTTCAGCTCGGTAATGATCGACGGATCGCACCTTCCCTACGAAGAGAACGTCGCACTCACCAGAAAAGTCGTCGAATACGCCCACTCGCAGAAGGATTACGTCACGGTCGAAGGCGAACTCGGCGTTTTAGCCGGCATCGAAGACGAAGTTTCCGCCGAGCATTCTTCCTACACTCCGCCGGAAGAAGTCATCGATTTCGTTGGCAAAACAGGCGTTGACTCTCTTGCGATATCCATCGGAACAAGCCACGGTGCTAACAAGTTCAAACCGGAGCAGTGCACGAGAAACGAGGAAGGCATACTTCTTCCGCCGCCTCTCAGATTCGACATTCTTGAAGAAGTCGAAAAGAAGCTCCCCGGTTTCCCGATAGTCCTTCACGGCTCCTCTTCAGTTCCGCAGGATCTGGTAAAAATAATCAATACTTACGGTGGAAAACTCAAAGACGCGATAGGCATTCCCGAAGAACAGCTCCGCAAAGCCGCTGCAAGTGCGGTCTGCAAAATCAATATCGACAGCGACGGCCGCTTGGCTATGACTGCTGCAGTAAGAAAAGTTCTTGCTGAAAAACCGGCTGAATTTGACCCGAGAAAATACTTGGGACCTGCGCGTGATGCTCTCAAAGAACTTTACAAACACAAAAACATCAACGTTCTGGGAAGTGCCGGAAAGGCATAATCAAATCCGTGTGTTAGGAGGCATTTATGGATTTTTCAGTCGCGATTTACAACGGAAAGAATGTTCCTTACGATTTAAATGAAAAACTTCTCGGACTCACGCTTATTGACAGGCAGTTCCGCATCGCGCAGGGTTACGGCGCAAAAGAGGTCGTTTTTGTCGATGAAAACACAAACCGGGAGTTTTCGGGCAACTGGATGTTTGTGAACGGAGCTTTTTTTATTCATCCGCTTGCAGTTCAGCAGCAGTATTTCGAAGCTGACGAAGACCGCTTCGAAAAAGGAGGAATGTTTGCTCTGTGCAAGGCAGAACTTCACAAAGACGAGATTTCGGAATTTTTGAAGAACGGCGTTTTCCCGGAAAAAACGGCAACTTTCACCGGCCCGGGTTACAGAGTCGTCGTTGATTCGAAAGAGAAGAAAAGAGAACTCGACACCGAACTTTTCAATGTGATGAAACAGCCTACCGACGGTTTGATTTCGCGTTCACTCAATATGGTTGCCGGAATTTTTCTCGTCAGAAACGTGTGGATTCCTTTCCATTTCACGCCGAACATGGTTACATGGCTTTCGATAATTATCGGAGTTCTTTCTGGCTTTATCGCTTACCGCGGCACATACTGGGCTCTGGTTCTCGGCACTCTCTGCGTGCAGATTGCCTCAATGCTTGACGACTGCGACGGAAAAGTCGCGCGTCTCACCTACCAGACAAGTAAATTCGGGCAGTGGCTTGACACGGTAGGAGACTCGTTTGTAAACTCCTCGATCACGCTGGGTCTCGGATACGGTCTCGCCCGCTACTACACGGCAAATCCGACACAGATCGCGTGGCTGCAGCCTTACCTTGAAACCTGGCCGATCTGGATTGCATGGCTTTCCATCGCAATCAACTGGTACCACAATTTTGTTAGTTATTTCGATGTGATAGTCATCAGAAAAACGACAAACATCTACGCTTTTACATTCTGGTTCGAGAAAAAGGAGAAAGTTGTCAGAAGAGTTGATCTGACCGCGCCGATTTACCAGAAAATGGACCTTCTGAACTTCCTCAAATACTGCTCGCGCCGTGATTTCTACCTGTTTGCATACTTTGTTCTTGCGGTTATCGGACCTGCGGCAATTCTTTTCGGATATCTCATAACGGCAGCTTTTATTATTCCGGTATTTTTCCTGACGACGATCCACATTTATTTCGGTATCATCAAAAAAATGAAAAAGTCTGCATAAAAGGCAGACTTGCTATAACGACCCTATTTATTTCGTGATATATTCGTTAAGAGAAATCTGAATCTTTTCTTTCTCAGCCTTTGAAGCTTTGCGCAGAACTGTAGGAATGCTTCTGTCATTCTGGTCAATATCGTTTTCAGGAATAAATACGGCTACAGTTTCGTCTTTGAAGGAAAAGGGCTTGGTGTCCCTGATTTCAAGGCTTTTTGGTTCGGCTGGAATTTCCTTTGAAAATGTAGCAGCTATTGTATCTTTGGCATCGAATACCGGTTTCTGTACTTCAATGATGACATCTTCAGCGATACGAGTGTTCGTTCCTGCTTCCAAAACAGTGCTCTGATCGCCTTCCTTCTCTTTTTTGCACTCTTTTTTGTCGTTGGCTACAGCTTCGTGCGCTTCGGCAACGATGAGTACAGAAACATCAGTTTTGTTCTTATCTACAAAAAGACCGAATTTGAACTCAGCGTTTTTGTCACGCAAACCCTCAAGATAAGCACAGGCCTCGTTAAATTCTTTCATTTTTGTATTTCCGCTGAAATAAATCAGCATTTTCTTGGTTCCTTCTATAGTAAAATTCTTCAGGAGCGGATTGTTGAGAGCGTCTTTTACGGCGTTTATCGGAGCATGTTCGCCCGTTGCGGTTCCAAAACCGATAACTGCGATCCCCATATCACGCATGGTATTTCTGACATCGGCGAAATCGATATTTACGATACCAGTTTTGATTATGAGTTCAGAAATGCTTCTGACGGCATAAATAAGAATCTCATTGGGTTTTTTAAACATATCAACAGTATCGTCTTCATCACCTGCAATTTCGAGAAGAGTATCGTTCGGAACAACAAGGAGAGCGTCAACATTTTTTTTGAGTTCTTCTATTCCGTTTTCTGCACTTTTCATCTTCTGATTACCTTCAAAAGAGAAAGGTTTCGTTACAATGCCGACCGTAAGGATACCGTTCTTCTTTGCGGCATTAGCGATAACCGGTGCGGCTCCTGTACCTGTTCCGCCTCCCATTCCGGCAGTCAGAAAAACCATATCGTGATTTTCAAAAGATGAAAATATGTCAACCTGGCTCTCTATCGCTGCATCTCTTCCACAATCAGGATTACCGCCCGCACCCTGCCCTTTTGTAAGTTTGGGACCAAGTTGTATCTGGTCCACTTCACTAAGCTGGGCAAGAACCTGCGCATCAGTATTGGCAGCAACTATCTTGACGTTGCTGTTTTTAAACACTGACTCGTCATTAGCACTTGTCTCTTCTTCAATCATCTTTACTGCATTGCAGCCACAGCCGCCCACACCGATAACTGCAATTTTTACAGTGTCGTCCTTTCCACTCATCAAACTCTCCTACTCGAAAAAATTTCTAAAAATATCGGCCACTTTCGCCCAAAACCCGTTTCTTTTTGCAATTTCCAGCTGTCTGCGTCCTGAAAAATGCCTGATTATTCCTACTGCCGTAGCAAATGTAGGTGAACTCAGAACATCATTCAATCCGCTGCCTGGATCATCTATCTTCGGAATCCCGATCCTTACCGTCTGCTCCAAAGTATCTTCCGTTACGCACTGAATGTTCTTCAGTTTGGCCGTTCCGCCGGTAATAACGATATCAGACTGAATAAGGCTTTCCTTCTGGCTTTCCCTGAGTTTCTTTTTAATCTCTATAAGAATCTCCTCTATCCTCGGAGTTATTACAGTCGCAAGCTGTTTGACCTTTTTGGTCGTCTGCGCATTCGTACCGATTACAAAAGTCTCAAACACTTCAGCATCTGATACATATTCAGGACGCGCATTACCGTATTTGCATTTTATCTTTTCAGCCTCCGCAGGCGGAATTTTCATGACTTTGCTTATATCGTCGGTGATAAATTTACCGCCCATAGGCATTACCGCAACATAAACAGGGTCTCCGTTGTAATAAATTGCGATATCGGCTACACCGTCACCTATATCCACCATCGCAACACCGAGATTCTTCTCGTCTTCTTCAAGAACAGCCCAGCTTGAAGCAATGGCACTTACAACGACACCGTTTACAAAAAATCCTGCGTCTTCGACAGCCTTGTAAAGATTTCTGCACATCGTCTTAGGCATCGTTATTATCAGAACGTCTACCTCAAGTCTTCTGCATGCCATTCCTATGGGATTCACAATGCCTGGCTTGCCGTCAACAGTATATTTTCCTATTTCGACACTTATAATCTCCCTGTCGTCAGGCAAAGTAATAATTTTTGCTTGTTCTATAACCCTGTTAACATCTGTCTTGGCAATTTCCTGACCGCGGACCTGAATGACCCCGTGACTGTTTATTGAACGGATACCTTCACCCGAAACACCGACAAAGACCTTCTTTATGCGTTTCGATGAAATCTGTTCAGCTTCTGCAACTGACTCGCGTATTGCTGCAACCGTAGCCTGAACGTCAACCACGTCACCGGCAATCAGACCTTTGTTGTTTTCGAAGACACCTTTTCCGATAATAGAGAAAACCCCTTCATCGTTCTTCTGAGCAACAAGTGTCGTGACACTTTTTGTACCTATATCAAGGGCAGCAATCATAGCATTGCTTTTAGCCATCCTTATCCTCCTTCTTTATGCTGACAAGTTTGCCGAATATAATTTCAAATTCCGTTTCACCGAAATTATTCTTCACTTTGTCAAAATCATATTCCCGCACCCACTGACTTTTGGCAAGCAGTTCTCCTATCGTACCCGAGGTTTTCCTAATCATTTTAACCCACTCGTCACCGGTTGCGTCTTCTTTGAGATGAATGACCGTTTCCAAACGCTTTTTTTCAAGAGCGCACGATATCGAATATCCGGCAAGAAATTCGTAACTTATGCTTTTAAGCTGGCAAAGCGAATCCGTATCTTTCCATTTTTCAGCAATAAATATTGCGTTTTTTATCTTCTCAGAACGTTTTTTCTCCTCTTCAGGAGTCGAATATTTCAGATAAAAAGCAGGCATATCTTTCGGAATTTCACGAGAAAGAGCCTTTTTGAACAGTATTCCGTCGGCATCGGAAAACCACGGCATAAAAGAATCTTTATCGGAATCAAAGGATTTCTTTCTGCTGGTAACAACCATCGCAGGCTTAAATTCTTCAATATGTATCTTGACCGAGTTCGGGAAAAACTTCTCGACAAAAGCCTTTTTAACCCATCCGCAAGTTGAAAGATTCAAGGTCATCTTTTTGCTGTCGGCATCAAAAAAGCTGATTTTCTTATCAAGGCCGGCTACAAAAAGAATATCTTCCCTGCTCAGATGTTCATTACCTGTAATTTCCACATTTTCAGGAGTGATGAGCATTTTGTCGCTATTTTTGAATGTTTCAAAGGCATCTCCCGCAAAGCAGAAAGCCGCGGCAAACAGCGAAACAAACAGATAGGTGCAAAGCAGATATCCTATAGCGCTCAATATCCCGAGAATTTTTTTCATTTTGCGCTCAAGCACTCTGAAATAAGGGTTTCAATAAGTTCAAGATAACCTATTCCGCGATATTTCGCAATCATCGGAACAAGCGAATGTCCTGTCATTCCGGGGAGAGTGTTGATTTCAAGCATGATGTAATCGTCTCCTCTCACGATAAAATCACTTCTCGTGACACCTTTGCAGCCGAGCGCAATGTGCAGTTTTAAAGCGGCATCGGAGATTTTCTCCCTTGCAGCTTCGCTTATATCGGGATGAACTGTGTATATCGTCTTATCACTGTTGTATTTAGCGTCAAAATCGTAGAACTCGTTCGCCGGAGTAATTTCGACATCGCCGAGAACCTTGTTGTCAAGCACAGCAACATTAACTTCGCGGCCTTTGAAAAACTTTTCGCAAAGATACCTTTTTGAAAGTTTAAGCTCTTTTTTCGCGTTTTCCCAGCTTTCTTCGTTTTTAACAATATAAACGCCGCGGCTCGAACCGTTCACAGGATCTTTGACTACAAACGGAAACTCATAAGGTTTTTCCATTTCAGGTGCAGCTTCAATAGTTTTTCCTTCCGCAACATTTATTCCGCAATCTTTCATAACCGCGCGGCAGATCAGCTTGTCCATACCGACAGCACTCGCCGTAACACCTGAATTCGTGTAAGGGATTTTCATCATTTCAAGAAGCCCCTGAACAGTTCCGTCTTCGCCGTATCTTCCGTGAAGGCCGTTGACAACAACATCGGGCATGAATTCGCGGAGTTCCTTGTCAAGGTTGAAACCGACATCGATGAACTTCACGTTGGTGTAGCCGCCTTCGCACAATGTTTTGTAAAGCATGTTGCCGGTAACAAGGCTGACTTCGCGTTCGTCCGACATTCCGCCGGCGATGACCGCGATTTTCATGTTTTTGTCGAGTTTCATCCTATTCCTCCATTAAAAATCAATCATACCAAAACTGTACTTCAGGTTCCAAAGTAACACCGAATTTCTCGCGGACTCTTTCTATCGCAATATCTTTCAAACGGCAGAAATCATCAAAAGTTCCTTCCCCTGTGTTTAGAATTATGTTCGCGTGGTTGTCACTAAGTTTAGCACCGCCGACAGAAAAACCTTTCATTCCGCACTGTTCAAGCATGTATCCCGCTTTTCCGTCCTTGGGATTTTTAAAAAGCGATCCCGCGCTGTGCCCTTTTATTTTTATCCTTTTTGAAAGGAACTCCAGAATCCTGCTGCGCACATTTTCGGAAGTATCTTTTGTCAAAATCAGCTCCGCACCATAAATAACAAAACAACCTTCAGGCTTGTTGTCGAGTGAACGGTAGCTGTATTTCGGTATAAACGGAAAAACTTTTCCGTCCTGAATCACATAAATGACTCCGACAACATCATCCCACGAAGAGCCAGCAGGAGCAGCATTTCCGTAAAGCGCACCGCCGAGATTGCCCGGAATTCCGGCAAGAAACTCGACACCGGAAAGTCCGTTCTTTATCGAATAGTCAAGCAATGCCGCATTGCTTACCCAGGAAGGCATAAAAGTTTTGACCAGATATTCGTCTACATCATCAGTATCGCTTGTCGATATCGCCTTGCCCATGTAAAGCACAGGCTTTTTCACGTCTCCAGCAATTATATTACTGCCGCCGGAAAGAATTCTGTAATCCTTGAATTCAGAGGTGAAGCGAACAAGATCATCAATAATTTCGGGGAAATAGAGATCGCAGACAGCATCTTTAACTCTTATCGTAAGAAAATCTCCTATGTTGGCGCGTTTCTTAAACTTCACTGCTTTTCCCCGTTCATAAGTTTTGCGAAAATCGTGTTTACATCGCCAGCGCCGACAGAAACTATCGCCGAAGCATGGAATCTCTTTTCATTTTCCATGATAATTTCAGCCGCTTTATCTATATTTTCAGCATAAAAAACAAAGTTGTTCCCGCCTTTAAGCTCTTCGTAAAGCTCTTTTGAAGCCCTGCCGTCGCATTTTTCCCCTGCAGAATAAACCGGAAGCACAACCAGAGTTCCGACATTTTTCAAAACTTCCCTGAATTTGTCGTAAAAAGCGGTGAATCTCGAAATTCTGTGAGGCTGGAAAACCAGACAAAAATTCTTGAACTCATGTTCTGCCTGCTCGATGAGAGCATTGACCTCGCTCGGATGGTGCGCATAATCGTCAATCAAAGTCATTCCGTGCCAGCTTCCGACATTCTGGAACCTTCTGTCAACTTTCGGCACATTCTTCCAGAATTCGCGGTCAGTCTGCGGCAAAGTTTTTCCTGTTTTAGCAAGATATTCCGAAGCGGCAAGAAGCGCGGCCGAACGGTTCTGAAGAACATGCGCCGGTTCCGCAACGTCTCCGACATAAATTTCGCTCTCACCCGAAATGAAGAAAAGTTCGCCGTTTTTTATATAAAAATTGCGGTGGTCTCTATTCTCGAAACCATCGCCGTGCCTTATTTCATCGTGAGTCGGGAAAGAAAGCGGCGAGAACATCTCGAAAAGTTTGTCACTGAGGTCGTAGCCGCGTCCGATTATCAGACTTTCCGGTCTTTCTGAAAGCAGATAGCGCTCGAAAGATTTCAGCATATTTGCCGGAGTTTTATAAAAATCTGCGTGTTCGAATTCCAGGTTTGTTATAACAAGCGAATCAGGCTTCATTTTAAAAATTGATCCGTCGCTTTCATCAAGTTCGACAACGTAAGGTTCGCCGGCAGAAACACTTGTTTTGCCGCCGCTTTTTCCGCCTGCATAGACCGAAGCCTCGACACCAGCTGAACGAAGAATTGAATAAATCATCCATGTCGTCGAAGTTTTGCCGTGACTACCGCCGATACCGATTTTGTGTTTATTTTCAAGCAGAATCGCCAGAAATTCGCCGCGAGTCACGACTTTAATCCCTTTTTTAAGAGCAGCAGCCACTTCAGGATTGTCAAGCGGAACGGCGCTTGAGCGGACAAGAATATCGACACTGTCAATATGTGATGCGTCATGTCCTATCATACAGTCGATTCCCTGTCCTCTGACCATTTTGAGAAAAGAACTTTCCTTAAGATCACAGCCGCTGACCGTATATCCGAAAGATTTAGCGGCAGTCGCCAAACCGCTGACACCGCTTCCGCCTATGCCCATAAAATGAATATGCATCTATTTTTTTCCGCTTTTCAAAATCTTTTCTATATCGTCAGCCATCCTGTTCGCAGAGTTTTCAAAATCAAGTTCCGCCATATTTCTTTTCATATTATCCTCATTTTTGAGGTACGAATTGAGATAAGAGTAAAGTTTTCTTATCCTGACCGCAGCATTGACACTCTTTGCGTCTTCGACAATATATCCCATACTTTTTTTAGCCATAAAAACGGCATTCTGCTTCTGGAAATAATCCTTGTTTTTCGGAAGAGGCAGATAAATTGCCGGCTTTTTTAAAGCGATAAGCTCTGCAATTATATCACTGTTCGGTCTTGCAAGAATAATATCGGCAACTTTGCAGTAAGAACCGCGGTTATCGAAAAACATTTCACAAGTACTTTCTATCTTATGTGTTTCATAATATCTCTGAACAGCAGCGATTTCTCTGTCTCCTGTTTCTTGAATAATGTAAAAATCTCTCGTGATTTCAGGATATTTAGATATCAGTTCCCTGACCATTGCATTCATGTCCCTGGTTTCTTTTTTACAGGTAAGAATAAGAAGTTTTCTTTTTTTCGTCAGAATTTCGGCAGGCTCTGCTTTGAGTATCTCTCTATCGACAGGAATTCCGACAATAAATGATTTTTTATAGAACTCGTAATCAATATTCTCCTGCATAGCTTCAAACGGGAAATATATTCTGTCGGCTTTTTTCATAAAGTCTTCGCCGCATTTTGAAATTGCGAAATTTCCTTCAAACAGCATAATTTTTATACCGTTTATCTTCGAAGCAGCTTCGAGAAAAGGATAAGCCGAGAATCCGCCGAAACTTAAAACCGCATTTATGCCTTTAACTTTCAGAATCCTGGTCGCCTCCTGGACGCATGACTGCATTTTCAAAGCTCTGGCGATTTTTGAAATGAGACCTTTGGACTGCGGAAAACCGGAAGTGGAAACAACTTCATAACCTCTTTCAGTAAAGATTTTGGTAAAAACAGAACCCTGTGGAATAGCAAAAACACTCATTATGCCGCGCAGTCTCAGTGTAGTTGCCAGTGAAAGCGCCGCTTTTTGCTGCTCTCTCGTATTGATTCCTGCCATAAGCAGCATAAATTTTGTTTCAATTGCACTATCCATTTTTACCTCCGAAATCAGCGACGGCTCTCGCTCGTAACCGCATTAAGAATAAGTCCCACCATGATGGAATAACTTGTAAACGCACTGCCGCCATAACTAATAAAAGGCAGCGGCACACCTTTGTTCGGCGCAAGTGACGAAACCACAAAAAGATTAATCAGCACCTGAATTGCAAGCATAAGTACAAAACCTGCAACCATGTAGAAATTAAACGTTTCGCGCAGACATAGTACGAAATATGTTCCTATCCCGAACAATGCCATAAACAGCATAATCACTATAACCGAACCTATGAAACCGAACTCTTCACCTATTATCGGGAATATGAAATCTGTCTGGGATTCGGGAAGATCCTTGACTTTTACCGTGGAATTTCCGAATCCGACACCCTTTACACCGCCTATACTTAGAGCAACCTGAGCACGACACTGCTGAAGACCTGTTTCGTAGCGGTATTCTGAACTGCACGGGTCCATAAACGACTGCAATCTCATAATTCTGTAACCCTTACCCGGCATTAACACCATAACACAGAATGCAACAACCAGCAAAGGGGTGAGAAACAACAAATGCATCTTGCGCATGCCGCCTAAAAGAAGCATGAGCATGGCGGTTCCACAGATGATTGTTGCAGTACCAAGATCTTCAATAGCAATCAAACCGACAATCGAAACAATCACGATACCGATACTTGCGATATCTTTTAACAGCTGAACCCTTTCCCCTTTTTTCGTCATAACTTCGCTGATGTAGATGACAGCTACGATTTTAGCGAATTCTGACGGCTGAAGCATCATAAAATGAAGATCTATCCAGCGTTTTGCCCCGTTTCTTTCGGTTCCGATTATAAGAGTGGCAATAAGAAGAATAATTATGAATATAACCAGATATCTGGACGAATTTTTAAGCCATGAAATATTCACCAGATAAGCCGCAATAAACGCGGTACCGGCGAATGCAAAATTAAATATAAATCCTCGAATCTGAGGCAGAAGCGACGCCTCAGCTGACGGGACATTAAACATTTTGACATTGAAAACCATTACCATCCCGAAAACTACGAGAAGGAAAAATATCGAAAAATAGATCTTTACCGCTTTTTCCATGACTACGCCTCGATCTTGGACTTCAAATCCTTGACTTTGTTGACAAAATCAACACCGCGCTCTTTATAGTTTTTGTACCAGTCAAAACTTGAGCATGCAGGCGAAAAGAGAACGACACCGTCATTTTTTGCAAGAAGAAACGCCTTTTCCACAGCTTCTGCCATTGAATCAGCACTTTCGACATTTGCAAAACCGTTGAAATAAGGGCGGATTATCTCTTTCGAGGCACCGATCAGCACCACTCCCTTGCACTTTTTGTCGGCAAGAATTCTGACAGGCTCATAACTTCCGCCTTTGTCAACTCCGCCAAGAATAAGAACAACTTTTCCGTCGGCAAAACCAGCAAGCGACTTTTCAACCGCGCCGACGTTTGTCCCCTTGGAATCATCAATAAATTCAACACCTTGAAACTTATCAACGAATGCAGTTCTGTGTGCCAGCGGATTAAATTCAAGAAGCGACTTTCTCAGAATTTCAGTGTCTCCGACCCAGTCTTTAACACCTAAAACGGAAGCCATGATATTCTCAATATTGTGATGTCCGCGAATCTTGAGGTCATCAACTTTCAGAGTTTTTCCGTCAAAATATACAAACTCGTCGTCACAGGTTATATCTTTTGTCCCATTTACAGAAAAAAGTCTGAGATCAAAATCAGGGTGTTTGAAATCATCTGCGACAATTCCCGTGCCAAGAACAGCGACACCGCCTTTCTTCAACAAATTCAACAAATTAAGTTTTGTATTTTTGTAGTCTTCGAAATCTTTATATCTGTCAAGATGATCAGGAGTAACGTTTAAAACCATCGCCACGTCAACTTTAAGGCTCTTCAAAGTTTCAAGCTGGAAAGAGCTGAGCTCTATAACAAAGAATTCGTATCCCTTTCCTATTCCGTTTATAACTGGCTCACCGATATTTCCGCACAAAAACGACTTGAATCCTGCATTTTTAAGAAAAGCGTGAACCAGAGAAACAGTTGTCGATTTTCCGTTTGTGCCGGTCACTGCAATGACTTTCTCATCTTTCACAAACCTTCCGGCAAGTTCAAGTTCTCCAATAATTTCAGTTCCTTGAGCATTCAGCTTTTGAATAACCGGATGCGTTGCCGGAACTCCGGGGCTGATTATTGCAAGATCGTATTTAAGAATTTCGTCATATTTCAGATATTCGGCTGAATATTTTTCAAGTTGCGCGGCATTGTCATCGTAAATAAAAATTTCATATCCGGAGCCTTTCAGAAATTTTGCCGAAGAGATACCGGAAATCCCAAGACCTACTATCAATGCTTTCATTTCAAAACCTCCGGAAAATCAAAAAGTCTTTCAAGTCTGTTGCCTCTGGAACCCTTTACAAGAAAGGTCCCTTCTTCCGGCAACAAGCCCTTGATATCCGCAATATCACCCAAAAAAACGAGCTTTTTGCAGTTCAAAAAATCCGACTTCAGTTTATCGAATTCGCAACCGACCAAAAAAACACCCTTTAATAGTGTAAAATCTTTTAAAGAATTTACAAGTTCTTTATGCATTTTTTCAGAAAAATTTCCAAGTTCGAACATACTGCCGAGAATAAGAAAACATTCTCTTGATTCTTTCAGAGCATATTTTTTGTAAAAATTTTCTATCGATTTCTGCATCGACTGCGGATTTGCATTGTAACAGTCGGCAACAAAAGTCCGCTTTCCGATGACTTTTACCTCGCCTCTCATTCCCGGAAGAACACATTTTTCGACCGATTTTTTAAGATCAGGCATGGAACCAAGAGCAACTTTGACAATATTTGCGGCACAGGTTATGTTTTCAGCCATAAAATCGGGCAGTTCTTCAAAATCTTCAGCAGTTTTTTTCGCGTCTTCATTTGAATAAGTATTTATAATTCTTGAATTTTTATGTTCATCAACCCACTTTTTCATATAAGGATCGGAAACATTAGCCGAAACAACTGATTTGGAAAAGTTGAAAATTTCGAGCTTGGCCGCTGCAAGATCGGCGTGGCTTGCAAAATTTCCGATGTGGGCATTTCCGATATTGGTTATCGTCACAAAGTCAGGTTCAGCGATTTCGACAAGTTTTTTTATCTCTCCGCTGTGGTTCATTCCCATTTCGAGAACAAGAACTTCAGTCAAAAGCGGCATATTCAGAATTACGAGCGGCATACCGAGATGATTGTTGAGATTTCCGGTCGTCGCCCAGACGATTTTTCCCGAAACAGAAGCCATCGAAGCTATAAGCTGACGCGTGGAGGTTTTTCCGCTCGAACCTGTGACAGCAAGCACCTTGCCGTGGAAGAGTTTTCTTCTTTCGTGAGCCAAAATACTCATAAAATCAAGCACATCCGGAACTTTGATATAATTTTCGTCCTGGCTTATATCTTCAGAACCTATACAGATAACACCCTTTTTCAGAAGTTCCAGAATATAGTTATGACCGTCTGTTTTCTCGCCTTTGAAGGCAAAAAAGAGCGAATTTTCAGAACATTCGCGCGAATCGATGCTGCATTTTGAGATTAGTGAATTTTTAAGCTTTTTTTTTAATCCGGCTTTTTCAAGAGCCTTTTCAAGAAGTAAAGTCGTAAACATTTATGCCTCCCCTAATGATTTTTCGGCTTCGTACCTATCGGAAAAGAACTTTTTTCCGCTTTTCGTTATCTGATAGTTCTCAGCACCTTTTCCGGCAATGAGAACCACATCCTTTTCTCCTTTAATTTCGATGGCTTTCCTGATTGCCTCCGCCCTGTCGTTTATCACGGTTACATCGGCATCTTCCGGGCATCCGGCAAGAATGTTGTCTATGATTTTCTTCGGATCTTCGGTTCTCGGATTATCGTCGGTAACAATGACTTTGTCGGCAAATCTGCAAGCCGTTTCACCCATGATGGGACGTTTTCCGCTGTCTCTGTCGCCGCCGGCACCGAAAACAATGATTATTTTTTCGTAAATACCTAATTTTCTTAAAGTTACAAGCACATTTTCCATAGCATCAGGAGTATGGGCATAATCAATATAAACCGCATGTTTTCCAACTTTTTCAAGTCTTCCTGGAACAGAAACATTGTTTTCAATTCTATCAAACGCCTTTTCAACACCGATAAAAAGACTTGCCGCGGCAAAAGCCCCTGCCGTGTTGTAGATGTTGAAATTCCCGACAAGCGGAATCTTCACTTTTCTTGAAACACCGTCAAAAGTGAAAACGACTTTACTTCCATGACCGGACATTTCTTCTGTTTTCATGAACAATTCAGCTGACTTGTCTTTTTCGGAAATTCTTATCTGACGAATATCGTAAAGCTCTTCAGAAAGCCTTTTTCCCGCTTCGTCATCAATGTTTATTATTGCCGTTCCGCCGTTTTTAAGATGCTCGCTAAATAGTTTTTTCTTTGCCTGATAGTAGTTTTCGAAAGTTTTGTGAAAATCAAGGTGGTCGCGTGTCAGATTCGTGAAAATAGCGGCGTCAAACATTGTTTTTTCGATTCTGTTTTCTTCCAGCGCATGGCTGCTGACCTCGGAAATAACCGCCTCAACGCCCGATTTCTGCATATCGTCAATAAGAGAATACCATTTCCAATTGAGAGGTGTCGTATTCTGAGCCGGAATCAGCTTCCCTGCATATTTATAGTTCAAAGTTCCAATAACACCGCAGCTCATATCATCCTGCAGAATATTTTCGAGAATGAATGTCGTGGAAGTTTTTCCGTTCGTACCGGTAACACCGATCATCTTCATCTTTTTATCAGGTTCGCCGTAAAAAGCAGGAAGAACAGCTTTCAAAGCATCTTTTACCGACTTTACGCGGATATAATTTTCACTATTCCACTCCTTTTCGCCGACAACAAGCGGGGCTCCTTTTTCAAAAGCGGCTTCTATAAAATCGTGTCCGTCGCTGTTCAGCCCTTTGAGGCAGAAAAATACGCAACCCGGCATAACCTCGCGTGAATCAGCGGTAATTTTCTCAAGATTCTCATCGTTTTCAAAAACGGGCTGATTGACTGCGAATTTTGAAATAAAACTAATAAAATCAGTTATTTTCATTGTATTTGTCCTCTTCTACATCAAGACTTACGACAGTTCCTGCAAGAACAACTTCGCCCGCTTTTGGTGACTGACCAACTATCTTTCTGTTGTTGATAGGATTGCCGATAAAAACAACTTCAAGATTTTTGTCGTTTGCGATAGCAAGCGCATCATTTGCACCGACATTGTTGAAATTAGGGATTTTGACATAGTCAGAACTTATTTCGGACTCTGTTTCGGAAGCATCAGCATCGATAACACTGCCCGTCATATCGGTGGCTACATATTCAGGAATTTTGTCTTTATTCTTATCGTTCTTGTAGACGAAGACATCAAATTTAGGAAGTATTCTTTCAGCTATCTCTTTGAAAACAGGGGCTGCGACCGTTCCGCCGTACTCCTTCCCCTGAGGCTCGTTGATAACAACTATCATGACAAATTTAGGATCGTTGTTCGGAACAGCACCGGCAAAAGAACAGACAACTTTGTTCCATGAATACTTTTTTGCAACCGGATCATATATCTGGGAAGTTCCTGTTTTGCCGCCGACTTCGACACCTTTGAGACGCGCCCTTTTTGCGGTTCCGTGGTCATCTGAAACGACACCTTCCAGCATCTCTATTATCTTTTTGTCAGATTTATACTCATAATTTATGCGTTTTGGTTCAGGAACAAACACTTTTTCGGAATTTGCACCTACAATTTTATCCACGAGAACAGGTCTCCAGAGAACTCCGCCGTTGTATATCGCGGAATAAGCTCTTGCCATCTGCACCATATTTACCGAAAGTCCCTGTCCGAACGAAAGGTTTCCTTTGTCAATCGGATACCATTTTTTAAAATCTCTTATCGGCTTGTTAGCCTCGCCGCCGATGTTTATCCCGCTTTTCTGACCGAATCCGAACATTGTGAAATAGTTGTAAAGCTGTTCGTTAGTGAGCCTGTCAGCGAACTTTATCGTTCCGATATTACTTGAACTAACGACAACATCACGGATTGTCATCCACTGATTCGGGTGGGAATCGTGTATTACCCTTTTACCGAAAACAAAACTTCCGTTCTCGCCGAAAACAAGCTCGCCTGGTTTCACAAGATTTTCGTTGAGCACCGCCAGAATCGAGAATGATTTAAATGTCGAACCTGGTTCAAACAAATTGCTGACAGCATAGTTTCTCTTGTTTTCAACAGGATATTCACGATATTTCTCAGGCTCGTAGGTTGGATAGTTCGCCATGGCAAGTATCTGTCCGGTATAAGGATCCATAATGACGACCCCGCCCCACTTTGCGTGGACTTTTTCCACCATTTTGGCAAGCTCTTCCTCTGCTATGAACTGAATCTCTGAATCTATAGTAAGATAAATATCCTGCCCTTTCTTTGAGTTGCCGATTTCGCTTTCGATATCGATATCGTCATCGTATATTCTTTTTTTGGTGAGACTGCTCTGCTTTATTTTAACCTTTGCTCCGGCAAGTCTGTCGTCATATTTGTTCTCTATCCCTTCAAGCCCCTCAGGTCCAGCCTCCTCCGGATTTTTGTTGGCCTGAACAAAACCTAGAACATTGGCAAGAAGCTTTCCCTGAGGATAAACACGTTTGAAACTTTCTTTATAAATTATCTGATTAAGATCAATTATGTGCCTGTCAGCCAGCTTTTTTTCCTTTGATTCCTTGTCACGAATGCTTTTCGAAATTTTATCTTCCTTGCTTTTCCTTTCCTTTATCGCAGTTTTAAGAGCCTTGACATCACTGTAGTCGGCATCTTTCTTCAGAACTTCGTAGTTGTTGGCCCTGCCGTTTTTCTTGTCTTTTTTAAGAATATCAAGGACTTCTTTTTTATCGAGACCGATATTTTCGGAGATAATACCAGCCATGAACTCTTTGTCTGCGATACCTGCCGGATCAACTGCAATGTCGACTTTAAGTTCACTCATTGCAAGCGGATTGCCGTTTCTGTCGTAGATAGTTCCTCTTTTTCCGCGTATGGTAGTAAATTCGACCGAATTTTCTATTTTCGCCATACGTTCTGCATGTTTCACAACCTGCAGATAATAGAACCTTCCTATAACAACCAGAAACAGAATCAGAATAACAGCCGCAAAAACAAGATATACCCTCCGTCCGGTATTATCCATACTACTCTCCCCCGCATTTGAGATCTCTTAATCCAGCTTTACGAACTTATCAGAAGTCGTAACCGAAAGCTTCATTTCCTTAGCTTTTTTCATAAGGGCATCAGAGGAGATCATTTTAAGATATCCGCGTTCGGAGAGATCTTTTTGCCATGAGAGCTCTTTTGTGTCTTCAATCATTCTGATTATATCACTTTTAAGATTAGCTTTATAAGCCTTGTAGTAACTATCAGTAAGCATAAGGGAACCGGCTGCTAGAGTCATGCAGATATATACGACAAGTTCACCGGAAAAAAGTGTTTTGATCTTGTTTGAAATAACTCTTGAATTGCTGAAAATTCTGATTCTGTCCCTTTTCATGTTCTCAGAATCTGCATGAATGTAAGCTGCCATAATTCTCCCCCTGGTTATAAAAAATCATCCCCTTTTCAATAATCTAAACTTTGCGCTTCTGGCGCGCGGATTCCTGTCGCACTCTTCGTCTGTCGGAGTTATCATATCGACTGCAAATGAAGCATTGCTGCAAACCGGAACTGCATCCCTTTCGTCGGCGTAGAAAGGAACTCCGTTTTTACGGTCGCGAAAGAAGTTCTTCACGATTCTGTCCTCTGTGGAATGAAACGTGATTACCCCCATTATTCCTTTGTCGGAAAGAAGCGGGAAAGCCTTTTTCAGCGCAGATTCGAGCTCGCCAAGTTCATCGTTTACAGCCATTCTTAGTGCCATAAACACCTGCGTTGAAGGATCTATCCCCTTTTTTGCATATCTTTTGGCTTTTCTTATTGCATCAGCGAACTGGAGAGTGGTCGTCATACCCTCATCTGCACACTTTTTAAGCGCTCTCGCCACAGTTCCCGCCTCGCGTTCCTGAGCGTAGAGACTGAGAATGTTTCTAAGCTCGCCTTCCGTAGAACTTTTAATGAAATCAAGAGCCGTCAATTGAGAAGTTTTGTCCATTCTCATATCCATAGGACCGTCTTTTTGCATCGAAAAACCTCTGTGCGGCGTATCAAACTGGAAACTGCTTACACCCAGATCTGCAAAAACGATGTCCGCTTTCGGAATCTGGAGCAGAAACATTACTTTGTCGATTTCGCTGAACGGAGCGTGTACCACCGTAACATTCGGAAAAGAAGCAAATTTTTCCTTAAGATGAGCAACCGCATCCGGATCTCTGTCAACAAGCACCGCTTTTACATTCGGATATTTTTCAAGAATTCCGGCATCGTGGCCGCCGCCGCCAGAAGTAAGATCAACAAAAACAGACGGTTCATTGTCAAAAGAAGACAGCACCTCATTGAAGAGGACAGGAACATGAACGAAATCCATTATTCGTCCTCCTCGTCGTCCGGCATAAGCCTCATAACTTTGTTCATTTCAGCTTCGATATCTTCCTGGCTGACATGGATGCTGCTTCTTTCGATTTCGAGTTTTTCCTTAGCCCAGATCCTGAGATTCTTGATTACGCCTACAAAAACGACGTCCTTGTCGATCCCGGCATAGTCGATCATATATTTCGGAAGTCTTATTCTGCTCTGACCGTCGATCTGAATTGACTCGGCTTTGGAAATATAATTGTTCATGAGGTGGGTTTTTACCTTACCCTCTTCCATCCTTCTTATACGTTTCATCTCTCTCGCCCACTGCTCTTCGGAAAAAACTTCGAGATAGCGTTTTTCCTCAAACGGACTGCAGACAACGATAATGCTTGAGTTTTCCTCGTTAAGATCCAGTTTCGAATAGTAGTCGGCGGAAAGAGGTACTCTTCCTTTCGGATCGATTCGATATTCCTTGTTTCCGAAGAATGTCTTAGAGATTTTTGACATTTTTTACCACTAAGTAACCAAAAAACACCACTTATTACCACAAACACACCCCAAAAGCAACACTTTTTTCAAAAAAATATAAATTTTTCTGTATATCACTGAAATTTAAGGGAAATCTTTATGTGGCAAAATTCATCTGGAAGCAAAACTGCATTGTTTTCGAAGCAACACCGGTTTTCAACAGGACGGATTTTGTTTTAAACGGAGAATTTGTTTGTGATCGTATTATCTTTGAACGCTACCTGACGCAGCGGACATAATATTTTCCTGACTTCGTGCCGCTACTGACATAACCGCCGTACAAACTTATACGGTATGCACCCAAAAAATCGTCACACTCGGTAGACGTCCAGAACCAGTCGTCACACTTGTTGATCCCGCAGATATCCTTGATTTTATATATCGTGATCATTTCATCTTTTGTCGGAACGCGCCAGTCCCAAAACCCGCCTTTGATCACAGTTTTAGCATAAAGCATCGCGTCTTTCCACGAAAGAAGAAAACCGAAAGCGGTCTTCTCGATCATTGTTATAGAGCCTATAGGCTTCACCAGTTCGATATAGTCTCCCCTGTCCCTGAAATTGGAAGGCACATAGAGTTCGCGCTCTCCCAGAGCGACATCGGCAGCCATACGATTTACGAAAAAAGGATCGTCATCATCCTCATCTTCATCCTTCCATTCGCGCGGAGCGACACCGAAAGAACTCTTCTTTACAGCCGCCTTTTTTATATCCTCGGCCTTCTTTTCCTCTTCCTGTTGTTTTTTTTCATCGACCTGTTTGTGCATCCATTCGTCAAGTTCTTTGTTAGCCTCTTTGTCTTTAGAGAGAATTTTAGAGAGCTTCCATTTCAACAACATTCCGTTCTCCTTCTGTGTCATACCAAAAAAACGGGGCAATTTACATAAAGAAATATATTTTTCAACAAAAAAACACTTTTTTCGAAAAATATTTTATTTTTGTTTTTATACAATCCTGAAAAGGCTTGATTGCAAAGGGAGAATAAACGGTTTTACCCTTTCACCTGGTCACCGGTTTTGCCGAAGCGGCGTTCCCTTCCGGCGAAGTCCTTGAGGGCTTTGATGAACTCGTCTTTGTTGAAATCGGGCCAGAGTGTGTCGGTGAAGTAGAATTCGGAATAGGCTATCTGCCAGAGAAGATAGTTGGAAATTCTGTATTCGCCGCTTGTCCGGATAACGAGGTCGGGATCGGGCATATCAAATGTGTAGAGGTTTTCGGAGATCAGTTTTTCGTCTATTTTTTCAGGCGTTATTTCGCCGTCAGCCGCCATTTTCGCGATTTTGCGGACTGCTGTGGTTATTTCCTGGCGCGAACCGTAGCTGAGTGCGAGTGTGAGCGTCATTTTTGGCTCGTAATTTCTCGTTTCGGCAATGGTTTCATTCATAAGTTTGAGCAGATCCGGCGAGAATTTGTCTTTGCTTCCGATTATGTTGAGTCGGATATTTTTTTCAATAAGAAGTCCCTTTTTCGATACCAGGAACTCTTTGAAAAGTTCCATGAGTCCAGAAACTTCGCTTTCTGGGCGGTTCCAGTTTTCGGTGGAAAAAGCGTAAAGCGTGAGGTATTCAACCCCGATTTCACGGCACAAAGTGGTTACTGCATCAACAGCATCAGCTCCTGCCCTATGGCCTTTAAGCCTGTTCCAAAGCCGCTTTTTCGCCCATCGCCCGTTACCGTCCATGATTATCGCGACATGACGGGGCAGACGTTCCTCGTTCAATCCGTATTTTGCGCAGTATTCATTCATTTGATTTCCTATTTTGAGATTTTTTGCGTAACTTCCTCGATAAGACGGTCAATGTAGGCATTGTTCTTTTCCATTGAAGCAGCCATTTTGAGTTGTGTCAGAGCCGACTTGTAATCGCCGATTTCCATAGCCTTCGTTGCAAGAATGGCAAAACGGCGCGCCTGATTGTTCTGAATCGTGTCTTCGGGAGTTTCATTATAAGCAACTTTTATCCTGAAATCGAAACGTTTCGCTTCAGGATTTTCTTTAAGCATCTTGTCATAGATAACCTTTCTCGAGGGATTCATAAGAACCGAATATGCTTCATTAGCCCTTTTCGTGATTTCATAAGCCTTTTCCCTGATATCAGCCGGAATATTCCTGAATTTGTCAGGATGATACTTTCTCGCCATGGCAATATATTTCTTCTTAATGTCGGCAAGAGGAGCGTTCTGCGGCAGACCGAAAAACGTGTAGTAGTCATAGCTGTCCATATTTCCCGAGAAATAGGTTATTTCTTCGAGCATATCAACCGACACAGCTGACGGAATCTTTGCTTTTCCGGCTCCGTTCTCAACAATTTCCTTAATTTTTACAAGGAACTGTTCACTGTTAAGCGGCAACTTGAAAAATGCAGCCGCGCCATATTTAAAAGCGATATCGGCATTGAGTTCTGGACCTTCCGAAACAGCAAGAAGAACAAAAGTTTTTGCCTTGCGGATAACAGGCAGTGCTTTGAGCCAGATTCCTTCCGGCAAAACGGAAGATACAATCAGCGTGTCGTAGGTTTCCAGATTTTCCGTAAGCAGCTCCTTCACATCCTGCGTAATAAAACATTCGCAGTCATCAATTTTTGAAACCAAGAACTTCTCCAATGATTTCAAATACTTTTCATCTTTCATCAAAATTGCTATTTTTTTTCTCATTTACGCTGCTCCAACCCAAGAATATTCAATGAAATTTTCTGCATTCTTCCTGTATCGAGATCAACTGCACTTACGTTAAGCACTCCGTTTGTATCAATCTCGAATTTGACCTCAATTTTAAGTTCTCCCCTTTTCGCCTTTCTCATTTCGGAAAGTATGAGCTCGCCCATCAGGTGAGAATCCCGCTTGCTTTTGGCATTGCCCTGATAAATTTCTATTTTTACCGTATCGACATTGTCGCCTGCATTCGTAAAAATATTGGTTCTTTCAAGTGGAAGAGGCTCATTTTTCTCAACTAAAATTTCGATGTAGTCACCGACGCTTCCGACACCGATTGAGAGCGGAACAACATCAAGCAGAACAGGTGCCTTGTCGCTATAGTCGCTGATGAGGGAATTTCCCATGATGCTCGCTCCCATCGAGATGACAAGGACAGATTCGATTCCGAAATAAGGCTGCTGTTTGAAAAACTCAGAAACACGCTCCTGAACTCTCGGAATCTTTGAAGAACCGCCGACAAGAATGACTGCATCAAGCGCAGAAACATCAAGATGAGCACTTTCCATCGCATCGCGGCATATATCAAAAGCCTGTGAAACTATCGGATCAATAATCTGGTTGAAAAGTTCCCTGTCGATAATCCTTTCGTAGTCGGCAAATCTATCCTCGCCTAGCGGAATCATGCTGCGGATAAGAACTTTGATTTTGTCCTGCGTCGAAAGAGCGATTTTTATACGCTCAGCCTCGGCAAGAAAAACTGTCATCATCTCACTGTTCATCGAAACTTTGACACCGTAGTTAACCTCGATGTCGTACATCATGAACTGAACAATCGCCGCATCAATGTCGTCACCGCCCAGAAAGCTGTTGCCGGCAGTCGAAAGAACTTCAAAGACATTGTCCTTGACCTCGAGAACGGTGATATCAAAAGTTCCGCCGCCGAAATCGAAAACGGCAATCTTTTCATCGCGGTTGCTGCCAAAACCGTAAGCAAGGGCCGCCGCGGTAGGTTCATTGATTATGCGGAGAACATTGAGTCCTGCAAGCTGTCCGGCTTCCTGAGTAGCACGCCTCTGGGCTTCATTGTAGTTTGCAGGAACAGTGATTACGGCATCTTTTACTTCTTCGCCCAGATAATCCGCCGCCGCTTTTTTCGCTTTTTTCAGTACGAGAGAAGAAATCATCTGCGGCGTTATCCGTTTGCCGTATATCTCGATTTCAACAGAATCGTTTTTACCGCCTACAACTTTATACGGGAATTTTCTGGCATATTTGACAGTTTCGGGATGGCTGAACTTGCGGCCGATGATTCTTTTTATGCTGTAAATCGTATTTACAGGATTCAAATGCCGCATATCCTTAGCCTTTTTACCGACAATGATATTTTTGCCTTCATTTACGAAAGAAACGACAGAAGGCATTATCTTGTCTTCTTCCTCTCCTGGAATGGGAATAACAGTTGAAAGACCGTCCTGAACAACAGCCACGGTCGTGGTCGAAGTTCCAAGATCGATACCGAGAACATACTTTGACATAACAACTCCACAAAAAAAGCCCAAAATCCCCTTTTCGACAATTAAAGGGGGCAAATAATATATTTTTTTCATGCTTTGGCAATTATTCGCTTAATTTTATTGGTTAGAGGTAAAAATTCATTTTTCAGCACAGAAGAAATCACTTGCCGTTTTTTTCAAAAGTCGTATTATGCGCTGTTTTTTAGGAGGGTAAACCGTGAAAAAGGACAAAAAAACACAGACTTTGACAAAAATTTCCTGCGCGAACTGCGGAAAAGACTATTTCGTCTCTTTTGTCGCCGACGGACACAGAAAATACTACTGTGATGAGTGTCTGAAGGAAATGCACAAAAACAGGAAAGAGGGAAAAATCAAAAAAGTTTTCGACCCGAAAAACGAAAAGTATATGTTCGACTTTATCTGCGATATCTGCGGCGAGTTCAGACACGCCTTCTACACTCCGAAAAGGGACAAGGACGGAAAGCTCTGGTGCAAGGAATGCCTTTCGAAACAAACGGCCGAAGAGCAGAAGAAATCGAGAAAAAACGTCCGCATAGCCCCCGCATCACAGGCGGCAAAAGACTCCTTACCGTTCAAAAAAGAGGAAGACGATGAATAGAAACGAAGCTCTTGAACTTTTGTCTCAGCACCTGCCAAATAAAAATCTCATCAAACACAGCATCGCAGTTGAAGCCGGCATGAGAAAAATGGCGGAATTCATCGGTGAAAAAGATGTCGAAAGATGGGCGATGTCGGGGCTTCTTCACGACCTTGACTACGAGGAAACCAAGGACGACTTCCCGAAACACGGCCTTGTGACAGGCGAAATTCTACGCAAAGAAGGTTTTGACGACAAAGAAATCCTTGATGCGATAGTTATGCATTCAGGCAATATTCCTGCAACAACCGATATGGGAAAAGCGCTTTACGCAGTTGATCCGACGACAGGTTTCATAACGGCGTGCGTCCTCATGTCACCCACGAAAAACATTCACTTTCTCGACATGGGTTTCATGATGAAGCGCTTCAAGGAAAAACGTTTTGCGGCAGGTGCAAACCGTGAACAGATTGCAAGCGCAACAGAAAATTTCCCGCTCTCACTCGAAGATTTCATCACGATAGTTCTTGAAGGAATGAAGGAAAGTTCCGAGGAACTCGGTCTTGGTAAACTCTGATATGGATTCAGCCGATAAATTCTTTGATTTTGCCTGCCGGCTTCTTGCAAAAAGAGACTATTTCACCGAAGAATTGCGTCAAAAAATAACCGCAAAAGGAGCGACTGCGGAAGAAACCGCAAACGTGATAGAAAAACTCAACAGATTCAATTACTTAGACGATTCAAAAGTTTTAAGGAAATATATCACGGAAATCATTGCGAAAGGAAAAGGAATCAACTACTTGAAGCAGAAACTTTACGAAAAAGGGTGTCGTTCCCTGCTCTCTTCATACAATTTATCCGAATTCTACACTTTTGAAGAAGAGTGCAGCACAGCCCAAAAAGCTCTCTTAAAAATTCATGAAAATGAAAAGGAAAAACTTGCAGCAAAACTCGTTTCAAGAGGTTTTTCCGTCTCTGCCGCACTGGAAGCGGTGAAGAAAATATAATATGAAAATTTCAGGAAAAAGACTTATTCTTCCCAGACAAAGATGTCATCAAACCAGACTTTTTTATAATTTTTGTTCGATGCGAGACAGAGATTCGGAATCGACCAATAATCAAGATTGAATGCCTGGTTCTCGACTTTCAGTTCGTCATTTACCCAGACAGAAACTGTTTTTGCCGGCTGGTTCATTTTAACGCGGAGTTTATACCACTCGTTTGCTTCATAGGAGGGAGAAACATCATAAGCTGTCCATTCAGGAATCTGGTAACGTATTTTCCCGTCGGCAAACTCAACTTTCAAGTACATATCGCCCCAGTTCGTGCGACCGTCTTCCCTTTCAAATGTACAAAGCGCAAAAGAAACATCATCGCCTTCAGGACTCATCCTCATTTCTACGTTGATTACATCGGGAACCTGCGGCAAAACTGTGGTCATAACTGCAGAATAGTTCTTCTGCTGATTGCCCAAAAGGTGCATGCTGTTTTCAGCAGAGAAATATCGTTCGGATGTAACGATCTGATACCACTTGCTCTGTCCCTGATATTTCAACGTCCAGCCCGAACTGCTAGGAGGAAAAGAACCTGCCGTGTAAGAATCAAAATTTTCTTTGAAGAAAGCGTTTCTGCAAACTTTCGCACCGCCGCACCCGTCTGTTGCGACACAAATATCAGCCCCGCAGCAGTCATTAACCGTTTTGCATGAAGAAGCTATGCAGTTGGAACCGTTGAAAACTGTTCCGCATACAGACCAGACATCGTCCGGGTTTTCCTGTTCAGTATCATCATCAGAAACACTTATGTCAGAATCATTATCAGAATTTTCTTCATCGTGAACCTGATTATCATAATCATTTTCCGGTTTTTCTTCCTCATCTGGATTTTCAGGATTTTCATCGTCTGTTACAGGCCTTTCCTCGTCCTGAACTTCATCCTGTCTGCCGTTTTCATCCGGAGAAACTACAACATCATCAGAAGTTTCAGGGGTTTCATTGTTTCCGTCACTTACCTCTTCATCTGCTTCGGAAGGTTCATCTGCCACAGGAACGAGCCTTTTCACAGCCTCTCCGCTGCATGAAACAAAAATCAAAAGAGCCAGCAACAATAAAAATTTGTACATTTATCGCCTCCACATGGAAATTAGCAATCGAACTTCCTTATTTTAGCTGATTTTCTGATATTATCAACCGATTTTTTGCCGGCAACGACCGGAAAGGAATCTAATGATTTTTCGGATCGAATGCAAACGGGAAAGTGACTGTAGCTGTGCCTTCTGCCGGTTTCGGGAAACGAAGTCTGCCGATAACGCCTTTAACGCACTTTGCAACTTCGGCATCATGGAGCGTGTCATCAACGATTTCAGTTTTGTCAACTCTTCCCTGCTGATTGATCACAATCTTTACAGACATTTTTCCTTTAAGCTGCGGATTGGATATCAACGCTTTGTCATAGCATCTTTTGATGGCAGCACGGCTTACATTTATAACTTTCGTAACACCTGCTGAATCAATATTTGCATCTACCGGAGCTCTGTCCAAAGCGGGAGTCGGCCTATCCGGGACAGCCTTTTCCTCTCTTGCTACAGGCTTTTTCTCTTCCGGTGCCGCCTTAGGAGCCGGTTTTTCTGCGACAGGTTCAGCTTTTTCAGCAGCCGGTTTTGCCTCTTTTTTCTCTTTTTTTACAGGTGCCGGAGCAGGCGCAGGTTCTTCTTTCTGCTCTGGAGCAGGTTCTTCCTTTACCTCTTCTGAAGGCTCTTCATTCTGAGCCGGAGCTTCTTCAACTGCCGGTGCAGGTTCTGCAGCAGGTGCAGGCTGAGACGTTTCAGGTAACGTCTCTACATTTTCAGCGCCGCGGTCCCGGCTGCATTTGTAAGCTGCAAAAAGCGCGATTATTACAGCGATAGTTACGACAACAAGAACTTTTTTCATTTTTTAACCTCTTAAATAAAAAGACCTTAATCCAAAAAACGCGCTATTTTAGGAATATTTTACGAAATATCCAGAAAAATCATCTGGCGGGAAAAGAGTTATTTCTTTCTTTTTATAAAAAATTTATATGCACGATTAGCAAAAAATGTTGATCCAAGCCTTGGAGCAGGGAATTTAATCTCCTTGATAACAGATGCAATACAATTTTCGATAGCAAGATTTCCGGCAGTACTCATCTGCACAGAGGCATACGTGACATCTCCGCTCGGTGAGACTGTATAATCTACAGCAATTCCTCCGTGTTCAAGGTCTTTGTCTCCCAATCCCTTTCTGACGCAAAGCAGAATATCTTCTTTCTTTTTATCAAAATATTCATTCAAAACTTGGTCGCTCAAACCCGGCTTCAATTTTTCAGAAGGTATTTTTTCTTTTTGTTCTTTATTGTTTTCAGCCGTTCTGTTTGATTTTGGCTTCACTTTATGGTTATGAACGCATCTTGCGTAAAGCTTCGAGTTTTTGTCAAGACTTCCGATCATTCCGCTGTAAAAAACTGCTCCCCATGCCTTTCCTGCATCGTTCGAAAGAGTTGAAGAAGACCAAAGCCCGATGTAATCCGCATCACCGAACATGCTGTAATGGCCCCTGTTTTTCGCTTTCCTTTCGCATGTGCAGCTTTCTTTCGGCGCGCTGCAGTTTCCGGCAAGGCAGTTTCCTTCTTCACTGACACGGCAGCTTCCGCCGGCTTCCGTAGCAGGACAGTTTCTAACGATCTGCCTAAGTTCGTCAATATCGGGCAAATGCCATGACACAGCCCAAAAATCGAGATTTTTGCAGTAATTCTGCGCCTCTTCCCAAGTCATTTTATCTAAAGAACGTGCTGAAAACACAAAATTTTCCGTTTCATCAACAACTTCGACTTCGATACTTTCATTTGCCCCGTTCTGCGCCTCGGCAACTTCCTCAGATTTTGCCTCCTCGGATTTTACTTCCTCGGATTTCGGTTCGCTGTCAGTTTCGACTGATTCTTCAGTTTTAACCTCTTCTGCCGGCTTTTCCTCAGCCTGTTCAGCCTCGGCAAAAAGCGCAGCCGTAAAAAACGCCGCAGTCACAAACATAAAAAACAAAATTTTTCTCATAAGTTCACCTCGTCACAAAAACATAAAGCGCGGTAGTTTACTTCTTAAACGCTTCTTTTACAAGTACAAGTGTTTCGTCTTTTAAAATCGCCGAAATTGTGATGAAGAGCACCCCAAAAACGGCCGCCGATACTGAAAACGAGCAGAGTTCGCTTATTTTAGTGTTCTTGAAAAAGGAGCTGAAAAAGGCGGAAACTGGTGATTTCAAAAAGAATAACGGCAAAACTGAAACAACTGAGATTATTGATATTTTTACAAAATAGAGAATTGCTTTTCCGAAATTTGAGCCGCCTTTGAAGAATTTGAGCATTGAGGCAAAAAGTATCACTGCCGCCGCAAGCGATGCAAGTGACGATGCAAGCGCGATGCCGCCTCCGGCAAGGGTGTCAACGAGAAAATATGCGGCAATTAAATTCACTGCAATCGAGACAAGCCCTGCAAAAACCGGAAGTTTCGTCTTTTCAAGCGCGTAGAAAAACGAGTTCAGAATCCTTGAAAGTGCGAGGAAAAAAAGCCCCGCGATCCTGAAATCGAGGGCGAAAGCGGTGAGTCCGACTGATTTTTCGTCAAACTTTCCGAATCCGAAAAGAAGCTGCACCATCTCAGTAGAATTGACGAGCGTGAAAACTACAGCCGGGATCGATACGAACGCGACGAATTTCAAGGCCGAATCAAGGTTTTCCGTAAGTTTTGCAAAATTCCTGCTTTTAGCGTTTTCAACCAGTTCGGGAAGTATCACCGTGCTCAGCGTCACGACAAAAACACCTATCACAAGTTCTTCTATCCTTGCCGAAAATCTAAGGCTGCTGACAACGCCTTCCCCAGATCTATTGGCCATGTTTGTCGTGAGAAGAACGTTCAGCTGGTATGCGCCTGTGCCGAAAAGCGCGGCCAAAACCATCTTTCCCGATTTCGCGATATTCGGGTTCGCAAACGCTTTTTTCAGGCTCACAAAGGAAAAGCGGAAAAGCGTTTTCGCCATGAAAGGAAGCTGGAGAGCAAGCTGCAAGAATCCGCCTGCAAAAACTCCAGCAGCAAGTGCACGTGCCGGATTTTCAGTAAGCGGCGCAAGGAGAAATGCAAGCGTGATGAATGCGATATTGAAAACTATCGGAGAAGCCCCGCTCGGCCTGAAGATCCCCGAACTGTTGAGGACACTCTGCGTAAGAGCTGCAAGCGAAATGAAAAAAACGTAAGGAAACATTATTTTCGCAAGAAGTGCAGCCTCTGCCGCCGCGTTTTCCTCAAGCGTCGGGGCTAAAACCGCCGTTATGCCGCCTGAAAAAACGAATGCGAGTGCGACAAAAACAAACGAAACAAGGCTCACAATCGTAAAAAGCGCACTCAGAAATTCGGCAGCCTCTCCCCTTTTGTTTTCGGCAAGAAGCCCTTTGAAGCGCGGAATGAAAGCCGATGAAATGACTCCGTCGGCAAAAAGCCTCCGCACGACATTGGGGATCGTGAAAGCGACCGCAAAAGCGTCGGACAAAGCCCCCGTTCCTAAAAAAGCTGCCGTGACAGACTCGCGCACCAGACCTAAAATACGCGAAATTATTGTCAAAACTGCCAGATCGGAACTTTTTTTGAAGATTGACGGGGATTTTTGGTTCATGATTTTTTGAATTGGGAAGTTATTTTTACAGTGCAACTCATGCGTTCAAATCCTCAAACTCAAACCGGCGAATTATAGCAGAAAAACGGTTTTAAACAAGAAACAAAAACTTGCCTTTCATCTGCTCAAATCTAATATCCGCTGCTCGAACTTCTCTTGGATACCTTTATGGATATGGTATAGGAGTGGAAAAAGATTATTCCGAAGCTGTCAAATGATATAAAAAAGCTGCGGCTACAAACAAAGCCAAGAACAAATAATACATCAAACTAAACAGATTTTCAACAAAACAATTCTTTCAGAGAACTACGGCTGACACTTTTCTCCACCTACAAAAAAAGTGCCACCCTCTTCTGTAACATTCCACATACAGTTATCACTTTCATTTACGGCTGTGAATCTCATTCCACACAGATAGACGCTGTAAGCCTTTCTTGGGATTCGATCTCTTTGTCCCTTTACGTGTATTTTCTTACCGATTACATAACATTTTTGCATAAATCTGCAATCCTCATAACAACTATTGGCAGCCAAAAAAGAAGTCATAAATAATAAAAACAGAATGCTTACAATAAACTTTTTCATAAAATCCCTCCAATTGAAAAAATAATAATAAAAGTCCTTATTGGACAAGCTTATCCTCATCTTCATCTTCAACTCAAACAAAAAAAACACTGTCGCTTATCATTTTTGTTGGATATAGTCAACAAAAAAAACTTAAAAAAAAAACATTTGAAATCTTTAAGAAAAAAAAGACTTACCTTACACACCTGACACAGCCGAAAATTCCGCTTTTTTGTTGTAGATGTTCATGCCTTTGAAGAAGCCTGCCAATCTCAACTTTTTCAGACAAAAAAAACATTTTTCCTTGACTATTAGTCAGAGCTAACAATTATCCTCAAAACTAATTTGATTGAGTTCTTTTAATATTTTGAAATGTGTTATTAAAGGCATAAAATATGAAGACATTACGCGAAATAAAAATCGGAGAAACCGTTCAGGTCAAAAAACTAGGAGGAAACGGCGAGCTCCGTCAGCATTTTCTTGATATGGGAATAATTCCGGGTGCGGAGATCACACTCGTGAAATATGCGCCTCTCGGAGACCCGATGGAATTCAGGCTGCACGGATACGAACTGACTTTGCGTGTGGCAGACGCACAGCAGATCGAAGTGACCGAGGCTGATGCGGCAAGCCCTGCACTTCAACAAAACTTAAATAGTGCGGAGTGGTTCCCAACGGAGCACCCCGGACTCGGCGAAAGCGGAAAATTCCACGACAAAAACAGCGAAAACCCGCTTCCTGACGGCACAGTCCTTACATTCGCCCTTGTAGGAAACCAGAACTGCGGAAAAACCACGCTTTTCAACCGCCTTACCGGATCGAATCAGCATGTCGGGAACTTCCCCGGCGTTACAGTTGACAGAAAATCGGGGGCGATAAAAGGACACGCAGACACTCTGATCACCGATCTGCCGGGCATTTACTCGATGTCGCCCTACTCTGCCGAGGAACTTATCTCGCGTGATTTTGTCCTGAACGAAAAGCCGCACGCGATAATAAACATCGTGGACGCGACTAACATCGAAAGGAACTTATATCTGACGATGCAGCTTCTGGAACTTAACATTCCGCTCGTTGTCGCCCTCAACATGATGGATGAAGTTACGGCAAACGGCGGTTCGATCGACGTTAACAAAATGGAATCGCTGCTCGGCGTGCCTGTCGTTCCGATTTCGGCAAAAAAAGGTCAGGGAATCGAAGAACTTGTCTCCCACGCCGTTCACGTTGCGAAATTTCAGGAGAGCCCGCTCCGCCAGGATTTCTGCGGCAAAGACGATAACGGCGGCGCAGTCCACCGTGCGCTCCACGGAACGATACATCTGATCGAAGACCATGCCGAAAAAGCCGCTGTTCCGGTGCGGTTCGCAGCGACAAAACTTCTTGAAGACGATAAACAGATTCTGCACAAACTCGACCTTGACGTAAACGAAAAGGAAACTTTGGAGCACATCATACTGCAGATGGAAAGCGAGCGCGGTTTAGATAGGAGTGCGGCGATAGCAGATATGCGTTTCTCCTTCATTTACAGGCTCTGTTCCCTCACTGTCAAAAAGCCGCACGAAAGCAAAGAGAGAGCAAGAAGTCAGGAAATCGACAAAATTTTGACCGGAAAATGGACGGCTATTCCTTGTTTCATAGCAATAATGGGCGCTATTTTCTACCTGACTTTCAACGTGATCGGCGCATGGCTGCAGGAACTTCTTGAAACTGGAATCGACTGGCTTACAAAAGTGACGGATTCAGGCCTGGCGGCCGCCGGAGTGAACGAAGTGCTTCACGGACTTATCATCGACGGTATTTTTGCAGGTGTGGGAAGCGTGCTTTCCTTCCTGCCGATAATAGTGACGCTATTTTTCTTTCTTTCCATGCTCGAAGATTCAGGCTACATCGCGCGAGTGGCGTTTTTTATGGATAAACTGTTGCGTAAAATAGGACTCTCGGGCAGAAGTATCGTTCCGCTTTTAGTCGGTTTCGGCTGCTCTGTTCCCGCCGTCATGTCAACACGCACGCTTCCTAGCGAACGTGACAGGAAAATGACGATCCTCCTCACCCCTTTCATGAGCTGCACGGCAAAACTCCCGATATACGCCTTTTTCGTAAGCGCCTTCTTCCCGAAGCGCGGCGGCCTCATCATGACAGGCCTTTATCTTTTGGGAATTCTTGTCGGAATACTCATCGCCCTTCTCTACAAAGGAACGCTTTTCAAAGGCGAAGCGGTGCCTTTCGTGATGGAACTTCCTAACTACCGCATGCCCGGTGCGAGAAACACTGCCCAGCTTTTGTGGGAAAAGGCGAAAGACTTTCTGCAGAGAGCTTTCACGGTGATTTTCGTTGCGACGATCGTCGTCTGGTTCCTGCAAAGCTTCAACTGGAAACTGCAGTTAGTCGAGAATGCAGAGATGAGTATGCTCGCTTCCGTCGCACAACTGATATCCCCAGTCATGAAACCGATAGGACTTGGCGACTGGCAGATCGTCGTTGCACTCGTTTGCGGCTTTATGGCAAAGGAAAGCGTAGTCTCAACTCTGGAAATTCTGTTTGCAGGCGGCGTTGAAACGATGATGACGAGCCTAACTGCGGCAAGCCTTCTCGTATTCAGCCTTCTCTATACTCCGTGCGTCGCGGCCATCGCTTCCGTAAAACGTGAACTTGGCGCAAAATGGGCTGCAGGCGTTGTAGTATGGCAGTGCGTGATCGCATGGCTCTGCTCGCTTGCCGTATACCTCATCGGGATCGCTCTCGGAATGTAGGTTATTTATGCTGGCAACGATCATCATCTCAATAGCGCTTCTGGCAATGTTCATATTTGCCCTGGTAAATATCATCAGAAAGCGTATGCGCGGCGACTGCGGATGCGGCATGGGGTCTGATTGCCGTAACTGCTCGGGATGCAAAACTGACAAGAAAAATCCCAAACGCTGATCTGCGTTAAATTTCGGCAAAAAAAACGGGGGCCGAAGCCCCCTGGAAGTAACCATGAAAAATAAAAATACCTTATTTCAAACTTTTCGCAAGTTCCCTTCCGATCTTTACTGCTTCCATGTTGAAATCTTCGGTTCCTTTCGGTGCAGCCTGAAGAACTGCCTTCTCGAGGGAATCTTCGGAAACGAGTTTCGTGACTTCGACAAATGCGGAAAGCGAAACGATGTTGAGGGCTATGAGTTTGCCCTGTTTGTCGTAGGTCGTCGAAGAAATCGGGAGTTTTACGACTTTGTATTTGTCTGTTTCGGGAACATCGACATAGTCGCTGTCAATGAGGACAAGGCCGCCTTCCTTAAGATCCGGAAGGTATTTGTCGGCCGCTTTCTGCGTAAGGCAGAGCATGAAGTCGATGTTTCTCGCTTTCGGGTATTTTACTGGTTCGTCGCTGATGATGACGTCAGCTTTCGACGCGCCGCCGCGTGCTTCAGGGCCGTAGGACTGGCTCTGTACCGCGTGTTTGTTCTCGTAAAGAGCTGCTGCGGTTCCCAAAATTACGGATGCAAGGATTACACCCTGTCCGCCGCTGCCTGAAAATCTTATCTCTTTTCTCATTTTGCCCCTCCACCGAAAGAATCAATAAGTTTCTGATATTGTTCGGTAAATTCAGGTTTATCAACATTATGGAGAACACCTGTGATGATCTTGTCCTGAAGTTCTTCCTCGCTCATTCCTGCCGCTTTTTCAACGGAAACCGCGTGGTCTCTCTGCCATTTGAGCATGTCAAGGTTGCTGGGACCGTATTTTTTGCGGTTCTTTCTGCCGTGAGTCGTAAAGCATGCTTCAGCCGCCTCGATTACCGAGAAGCCTTTGTGCATGAGACCCTGGTAGATGAAGTTGTCAAGCTGCGGAACGCCGTAGCTCGTGCCTCTTGCAACGAATGTAGCGCCAGCACCTTTTGCAAGTTCAGCAACGTTGAAGTGCGGTTCTACGTTTCCGAAAGGAGATGTGGCCGTTTTGTCGCCGCTTGCCGTAGTCGGAGAATACTGACCGCCCGTCATGCCGTAAATTCCGTTGTTGAAGCAGATAAGCGTGATGTCGATGTTTCTTCTGCAAGCGTGGATGAAGTGGTTTCCGCCGATTGCAAGCGAGTCGCCGTCACCGGAAACTACGATTACATGCATTTCTGGTTTCGCGAGCTTGATGCCAGTTGCGAAAGCGAGAGCACGGCCGTGAGCAGTGTGGAGCGTGTTGAAATCAACGTATCCCGGAAGTCTCGAAGCGCAGCCGATACCGCTGACAAGAACGATCTCGTCTTTGTTCCAGCCTGCCTTTGCTACTGCTCTGATGAGCGATTTGAGAACTATTCCGTGACCGCAGCCAGGGCACCAGATGTGCGGAAGTTTTTCGTTTCTTAAATATTGCGAATAATCAAACATTTTCTCCTCCCCTAAATATTAAGGTGATTGACGGCCGAAATAATGGTGTCAGGTCCGAGCGGCTCGCCGTTGACAAGGTTTATCGGAATGATTTTCGTGCGTTTCGTGAATCTTTCCGCAACAGTCTTGAGCTGGCCCAGGTTCATTTCGGGAACAACGATGTAGTCCGCGTTTGCCGCATACTTCGCGAACTCGTCCTTCGGGAAAGGCCACAGCGTGATCGGTCTGAAAAGACCTGCCTTTACGCCTCTTTCGCGGAGAACATTGACGACTTCCTCCGCCGCTCTGGCAGCGCTGCCGATAGCGAGGAAAAGGACTTTCGCGTCATCGCAGTGAAGAGCTTCGAACTTGTCGATCAGGTTTCTCTGATGATAAATCTTCATGGAAATTCTTTCGTTTTCCCTTGCAACGATCTTCGGATCCATGGTCGGGAAACCGGTGTCGTCGTGGTTGAGACCGGTGACGTGGATCCTGCTCTTTCCGAAGTTCGGAAGGCATACCGGCTTGTTGAGATCGGACGCATACGGAGTCTTGCATACGCCGTCGTTGTTCGGAAGGCTTCTGTTGATGACTTCAAGTTCTCCCGGTTCCGGAATTCTGATTTTTTCTCTCATGTGGCCGATGATTTCGTCGCCGAGTATTATAACGGGAGTTCTGAAAAATTCAGCGAGGTTGAAAGCTCTGACTGTCTCTGTGAACATCTCTTCAACCGAGTTCGGAACGATCGTGATCGAAGGATGGTCGCCGTGGGTTCCCCATTTTGCCTGGAGAATATCGGACTGAGCCGGAGAAGTCGGAAGACCGGTCGAGGGGCCGCCTCTCATTACGTCGACTACAACTATCGGAACTTCGGCGATGCATGCATATCCGAGAAGCTCCTGCATAAGCGAGAAACCGGGACCGCTTGTAGCCGTCATTGCCTTTGCGCCTGTAAGCGACGCGCCGATGATCGAGCCGATCGACGCGATCTCGTCTTCCATCTGGATGAACTTTCCGCCGTGCTGCGGAAGATATTCTGACATGAATTCGGCTATTTCGGTCGACGGAGTGATCGGGTATCCTCCGAAGAACTTGCAGCCGGCATAAGCCGCGCCTTTAGCGCAGGCAAGGTTTCCCT
>Ga0310696_10001367_pt1 | contig 35534 bp, 30 predicted proteins | sample AusTroGonzalo_MG_4_FD_203885 | JGI IMG/M metagenome (GOLD analysis project Ga0310696, IMG submission 203885) | Bovine rumen microbial communities from tropical cattle in Woodstock, Queensland, Australia - Gonzalo_02 (v2) (version 2) | ecosystem: Host-associated > Mammals > Digestive system >... | reverse complement strand
TCCATTAAACACAGATGGGAATATATAACCACTCAGATTAGAACAATAATAGAATGTTTGATTAAACATATATGGTGCGGCCTGGGTTATACCACTGAATAACCCGCCCGGTAATGTGCGCAAATTATAGCAGTATTGGAATGTACTCTGGAACATGCCCTCGGCACCATCGGTTATATTACTAAACAGGTTTTCCGGTATTGATGTCAAATACTGACATTCAGAAAACGTGCCACTGAACATATACGGCGCGGCCTGGGTTACACTATCAAACAAGCCAGCCGGTATTGACGTAAGCCCAGAATCAGCAAATGTATAAGAGAACATATTTTCGCCACCACCGGTTATGCCACTGAATGCATCCGCCGCGACTGAATTCAGGTAAGGGCAATAACTAAACGTATATTCAAACATACTTCTGGCACCACCGGTTATACCACTAAACAATCCGGACGGCACAGATGTAATTCCTGATTGATAGAATGTATTGGAAAACATGTACGGTGCATTACCAGTTATCCCATTAAATAATGTCCCCGGTATTGTGGTCATATTATAACAATCTGCAAACGTTCCATAGAACATTGGTTGTCGATTTGTGCCATTTTCCAACGTTGGAAACACCGCGCCCAAAGAACCGCCCACCGATGCAATCAAATTACCGGTAAAACTATTCCAATCACTGAAGTCGATTGCAGGCATATAATCCCAATTATCCATATCAGTGGCATAATAATTTGTTGCCACACCACCAAATCGAATGGTTTTAACACCTGGTGTTGTATAAATATGACTGTACATATCATACGATACATTTGGTCGTACAAATTGTTCGATTATACCATCACCCCAATCAATATAGAACGTACCCGCCGCAGACATACCAAATTTAAACTCTGTTCCATCACCTGAATCAAATTTCGCACCACCTTTTGTATCGCCACGCGTTACACTTTTTGGATCACTGCCACCACCAATACTTTGCAATGCGCCACCGTTACCAATACTTAGTTGTACTGGGCCGCTACCACCACCGCCGGATCCAGCCCCCCCCCCTAGGTATGTTGTTGTTATCGTGAACTTTGTTTCAAAGTTCGGGGTCCATTTTGCATAAATTGTTTTATCACCAACATCCGCCTTGAATGTTCGTCCAAATGTACAATTGGTAAGTGCAGCATCTGTACACCAACCACTGAATCCATATCCTTCCCGTGTCGGAATTCCATCCAGCACCGCATCATCGGTGCCCGTGGTATATGTCGTTGGTGCCCCAGCATAATTTGTGCCGCCATTCAACACATATGTAATATCGTATTCGCGCACAGATTCCGCCGCAATACAAGATACTTTGCTATTCCAATAATGTTCGTATCCTGTTTCAAATTGTACATATTCAATATCCTCATCATCGTTATCACCACGCGATGGTCCCTTGCTGAGTCCGCGCAATGGTTCTTCGGGGTCATTCTGCTCTTCGCCCCCTGGACAGTAAGTATCCAAACCAGTTTCACCAAATATACCATACATCATACTACCATTATCGGGACTGCCGCTGTTAATCAATCCACTGAACAATGATGGCGGCACAAACCCAGATAAATTTTCACAACCATAGAATGTATTACTAAACATATAGTATGTATTGTCACCTGAACCCGTTACCCCGCTGAACAGGTTTTCTGGCAGTGTCGTCAAATTGTAACAATATGCAAACGTACTATCAAACATATATTGCGCCGCACCAGTCACACCACTGAATAATCCGGATGGAATTGATGTAATTCCTGATTGATAGAACGTACCATTAAACATATTTTCTGCAGCACCCGATACACCGCTAAATAAATTCGATGGCACAGATTCCAAACTTTCACAACCATAGAATGTATTACTAAACATAGAGTATGCGGCACCAGTCACCCCACTAAATAACCCGGCCGGCACAGATTCCAGATTTTGACAATAAGAAAATGTAGCGCTGAACATACCACTGGCTGCTCCCGATACACCACTAAACAACCCGGATGGTATGGACGTAATTCCCGATTGATAGAACGTACCTTCAAACATATTTTCTGCAGCACCCGATACACCGCTAAATAAATTCGATGGCACAGATTCCAAACTTTCACAACCATAGAATGTATTACTAAACATAGAGTCTGCGGCACCAGTCACCCCACTAAATAACCCGGCCGGCACAGTTTCCAAATCATCACAACCATAGAAAGTACTGTAAAACATATAATTTGCGGCACCCGTCACCCCACTAAACAACGTTGCAGGCAATGATGTTAAATTTGTACAATTATAAAATGTTCCATAAAAACTTGGTTTTTGGTCATCTCGGTTGCCCAATGTTGGGAATATTGCACCCAAACTACCACTTATTGATGCAATTAAATCTCCAGAATGTCCCCAGTTTGTGGAGAAATTAATAACAGAAGTACTATTATGTGGGTCCTGGTATCCCATTGATACACCATCAAAGCTGATTGTCTTCACGCCATCTGTTTCATAAGTATGTGAATACGTTTCATAATTTGTATTATCAACACGTTCAATCACTTCAATTGGACTGCCATCGCCCCAATCAATATAATACATACCAGATGCAGACAACCCAAAATTGAATGTTGAATTTTGTTGTAATTCAACGGTTGTGATTGTGAACTTAGCCTGGAACGCTCTCCATTTTGCCCAGAATGTTTTCGCACCTGTTGCATTTGTATCAATTGTTTGGGTCATGGCACAATTTTGCAATCCTGAATCTGTGCACCAACCATCAAATATATAATTTTCTTTATATGGCATACCATCAATTACCGTGCCAACACCCGAAAGATACGCATCAGGGGCATCCTCATAATTTTCACCACCATCCAACACATAACTTATCGGTTGTCCCAAAATCCATTTTGCCCAGAAAGTCCAGGTATCAGTTGCATCCGTTGGAATTGTTTGCGTGTCCGCACAATTTTGTAATTCGGCATCCGTGCACCAACCTATAAACACATAACCGGTTTTCTTTGGTGTACCATCAATTGTTGCACCGGCCCCTTCGTAATATTGCCCAGGTGCATCCATATAATTTGTACCGCCATCCAGTACATATGTAATAGTATGCGCCGGATTAAATTGACATGAAACTTTGCCCCGCCACTGAGTGGAATAATTATAACCTTCATATCCAGTTGTATATTGTGTTGTTCCTGCTGGACATGATGTGTACAGATTTGTACTGTTAAATGTTTCATACCACATATTACTCGCATTGGGTGAACCATTGGCAATCAAACCACTGAATGTAGATGGCGGAATAAAGCCCGACATGCTATAAGAATAACCAAATGTTTGATAAAACATAGAATCTGCGGCCGTGGTAATGCCACTAAACAACCCGTCTGGTATTGATGTCAAGCTTGTACAACCACGAAATGTACCGTTGAACATACCACCGGCACCGCCACTTACACCACTAAACAGTGTTGTCGGTATAGATGTTATACCAGTTTGTTGAAATGTTTGATAAAACATATAATTTGCACTGCCACTCACACCACTAAACAACCCGTCTGGTACTGATGTTAAGCTTGTACAATTATCAAATGTTTGATAAAACATATAATTTGCACTGCCACTCACACCACTAAACAGTGTTGCTGGTATAGATGTTAGACTGGTACAATACTCAAATGTTTGATAGAACATAGAATTTGCACTTCCGCTCACACCACTAAACAGTGTCGCCGGTACGGACGTTAACTTATTACAATTATAAAACGTCCCATAGAACATACCATCAGCACCGCCACTTACACCACTAAATAGTGTTGCTGGCAATGATGTTAGATTTGTACAATTGTAAAACGTTTGATAAAACCTTGGCTGTTGTCCATCCGCTTGACCAAGTGTTTGGAATATTGCACCCAATGAGCCAGATATTGATGCAAGTTTGGATCCAGAACCATTAAAACTGATTGCCGCACTTGATGCATTAGTACTATATCCTGTGGCCAAACCACCAAATGAAATTGTTTTTACGCCGCCGGTTGAATATGTACATGTGCATGATGTGCTACTTGTGGATGTATGTGTAATTGTATTTCCAGACACCCCTGTACCAGACAGAGTTCCACCATCACCACAATCAACATAAAATGTACCGGCCGCCGAAATTAAAAACTGGAAAGTATCATTCGCATTTAAATTTGTTGTTGTCAGTGTGAATTTTATTTGAGCCCATTTCGCATAAAACGTTTTATCACCAGTTGCATTTTTATCAATTGTTTGGGTCACAGAACAATCGGTTAACATTTCATCAGTACACCAACCACCAAAAATATAACCATCCTTGGTCGGTTTGCCATCAATTGTTACATCCAAACCATCATTATAATATACATTTGGCGCACCAGCATAGTTTTCACCATCATCCATAACATATGTAATTGTATGTGATGTAGCAGGTGCCCATTTTGCATAGAACGTCTTGTTCCCAGTCGCATCTGTGGCGATTGTCTGGCTCAGGTTACAATCTTGTAACCCCGCATCTGTGCACCAACCCGCAAAGGTGTTTTGGGCTTTGTTTGGTACACCACTAATGTTTGTACCTGAACCATATGAATACGTTGCGGGTGCATTTGTATAATTTGTGCCGTCATCCATTACATATGTAATATCATACACATCCCCAACGCATTTTGCCAGTCCACCAGATAACCCGCCTAATACAGTCCTCCGCGATGCATTGTTTTGCGATAACATATTTGCACACCTTGTGCTTGCTTCTTCATAACATACTTGAAAAGAATCAGACCCTCTAAATTCACCAATTCCAACATTGCTTGAAGTTAAATATTGTATCGAACCGCCTGCTGGGGTATATGTTGTAAGTCTACATTGTCCAACCACTCGATTTTCGTGATTACCTGACATACTATGACATTCAGTTGTGCCGGTTATTACACCTTTGGCACCATAATCCACAGTAAAGCCGGCCCCATTGACGGTTACAACGGCATTAATATTGTCATCATCTAATATATTCATCAAATTTGGATTGTTATCTGATGTTAAATGATAATTGGTTTCGCATGCTAATGCTTCGCAATTATCTGGACCAGTGCCATAAGAATCTCTGCCGGTAACACTGGTCGCGTGTTCAACACTGCAATCTTTGTAACACTGGGTGTCAGCTGTTGCGCCATTTCCAGAATGCGGGTAACCCGATGGACAATCATATCTTGTTTGTTGTGTACAATAATAACCGTCTGTACATTGTGCCTGGCCGGTGCGTGTTGTTGTTGCCCCACCAGTTGCATAATATCCCGGTAATACAGAATACCTTTCGCCATTAACGCAGTAATAATAGTTATAACCACATGCTTCGCACGATGCATTGTATTCACCGTTATTTGTTATATTGTAATATCCATCGTTACATACAGTTGTATATGTACAAACATTATCAACAACCCCATCAAATGTACATGTCGCGTGCGTCGTAGCACATGCTGGACAATCTGCATACGAATCGGTAACAACCCCAAACACGCAGAATAGGGCACATACAGCGCATATAATAAATTTTTTACATCTATTCAATATGTCTAACATAGCTTCTCTCTTTTCCTCGGTACGCGACAATACGGGCCAAAACCCATGGATTCTGTGCTGTACAAAATCTTTAGAAAATAATCCTTACCTTTCATATTTATAAGGGTAGAAAAAAACCAAATACCAACGCAAGAATATTTTGTTCATACGTTTTATTTTTGCGTTCATTACCATAAAATGCGCAGAATCCCGCCACAGTAATTATGTGTTGAACGTATAGAAATTATTTATAAATGCGCAAAATTATTTGCCTTTTAAATGTGTGTAAATCACACCAATATCAGTTTTTAACAATTTAGATTGAACTGCGTCTGGGGTGTCTGTTTGCAAGCCGATTTCCATTATTTTATCAAACCCACGTACAAATTGTGCAGCCTGGGAACGGAATATTGAATCAGATTTCAATAATTCGCGAATTTGCCGTTTGTCAGACGCGCCCAACATCTTGGCCAACCATTTGGAAAATATAGTTGCGTCGCCATCGTGATATTTTTGCCATACAATATCAGGAATTTCGACACCTATGGCCTTGGTCAAATCCATGGACAATTCGTGCAATTTGCTGAAATCAACGGTTTTTAAGAAATCAGTGCCAGATGCGGCGGCAACCGCGATTTGTGGACCTGATTTAATAGCCTCCATCGGGGCGGATGCGCGTGCCACCATCATTTGTTTGTTTAATGTCTGCATAGTATTCACAGCCTTGGCATAATCAGACATTAAATCAATCATTTGCTGACGCGATTGACCCGCTAAATCTTCCAGCTTTACCGCAGATTCCGCGATTGTATCGGTTGATTCTGCAACCGTCTTTTTCATCAATGTAATATTCTTGTCTAAATTAGACACAATCTTGTTCAAACTATCATTTGTTTCCAAAGATGTGCGTGATAAATCGGGCAGGGCAGAATAATAACGTTCAATTAATTCGGATAACGGCTGTAACTGTGCCGTCGTATCCGCAGATAATTTTATCAAATTCTGGGACTGACCAGATAATTGCGTGTGCGCAGTATTCATTTCAATCAGTGTCTCACGCACCCCAGTCGCCATCGCATTCACAGATTCCGAGAATGCATTCGCGGCATTCTTGGTGTTTTCCAACGTTACATTTGCAACGCCCGAAACTGTTTTAATTTCGGATACAACATTTGTTGCAAATTCTTTGATTTCATCATTAAAGTGATTGGTCAATCCTGATAATTCATTTGATACACCACGTACAGATGCCTCGGTCGTGGTGGCCGATGTCATTAATGTATCAACCGCATCGGTTAATTTGCGTGTTTGTTTATCTATGGATGATTCAGCCAGTTGTACTTGGCTGGCCACGACGTTTGCTGTATTGGTTAACGTATTTGTTTGTGCAACCAATTGTTTTTTTGCCTGTTTGCTGTATGCGTCCAGTTTTACCAAATGATCATTCATAAATTTATCGTTTGTACGCAAAACATCTTCGTATCCAGCGGCCGAAGTCTTGACATTTTCAAACCCAGCGGCCACAGATTTATCCAATTCACTCAAAGAATCTTTGATTGTATTAGTTTCTTCGGTCAAAGATTTCATTTGATTTGTATTGTTTTCAAAATTGGTGTTTAATTCCGTGTTCAGTTCTTTTCCAGATTCAATCCAATTAGTCATTTGTGTTTGAATATTATTCACGCGTTCATTGACGTCGGTTGTTGTTGTGTCGATTTGTGTTAAAATATCATTCAAACCCGCAGCAAACTTGTCCGCAGAGTTTTCAACATAATGCCAAGAATCAGATTCAACAATATTTTGTAACCCACCAACAGTGTTTTCCAAACGTTGCGACATATTCGCAACCTTTTTTGTGGCATCATCCGCAGTATTAACCAATGTATCATTTTGGACGGACAAACGATTATGCAAATCTTGGGCTGTATCGATTTGCTGTTTTAATGTTTCCTGGATTTGGCGAAAATCTGCATCGATTTTTGCAATTTCATCAGCCAAAATTACCCGTAATACGCGTGACGCATCCGCAATTTGCGCGCGTTCCGGCTGGGTTAATATAGCCAGTAACGATTCCATAACCTTTTGACTTTTGCGTGAAATAGAAAAAGATATGCCCAAAGCCACGACCAGCAAAAAGCATATAGAACATAATACAATCAATAAAACCTCTGTGATTGGCATTTTTCTCCCCGTTATTAAAGTATACCCTTGCAGTGCACTTGAATTTATACTAAAATAAAACGCAGAAAGCAAGAGTATAAATTAAATAAATGATAAAAAAAATACCTCTTTCGCAAAATCAAGACATGGCGGCCAACCCAAATGATAATGTTTGGGTCCAGGCAAACGCTGGCACTGGCAAAACCAGTGTGCTGACAGAACGATTGTTGCGAATTTTGTTTAGAACCCCTGATGTTACCAGGTCTGGCATCTTGTGTTTAACATACACGAATGCTGGGGCGGGGGAAATGCGCAATCGTATTTTGGGTGAATTAAAAAAATGGGCACTGTTACCAGATGATGATTTACGCATCTTGTTGGATGGTGTCGCAACAAACAAAAATATCACCGATGTTGACATATCACATGCACGTGAAATATTTTTTAAATACATAGATAACCCAGACATGTTAAAAATAAAAACCATACATGGTTTTTGCGAAGAAGTTTTACATCGTTTTCCTGTCGAGGCACATATTTCACCAGCATGGAAATTGATATCTGGTGCTGATCAAAAAGTGTTATTATGGGATGCATTTAATGCGATGATTTTATCATCCAAAGATGCAAAAACAGATGATGCTTTTTCACATATTGTTAATCGAATTTCTGAATACGCGATTGATAATTTACTGGGCATTTTGGAATCACATTACAAGGACTTTTTTCAAATAGATAATTTTATTAAATACAGAAAATACTTTGTTGATAACACTGTAAAAATTTTAAATATCAATAACGCGCCATCAATGGAAAAACCAACCGAAAAACTGCTGAATATTATGCGTTTGGCTGATGATAAACAAAAATCATCAAAAAAGCCGGCACAATACCTACAAAATATTATAAATAACACAAAACAATATATTGAAAATACAGTAGATTTTGAAAAATACAAAGATTCATATTTGACTGCGTCTGGGACCAAGATTGTGAACGTTGCTAAAAACGATTTTTTGGTTGCTGAACAGGACAGGGTTTTTACCATAAACGAGTATAATGAAAACAAAAAAGTCTTTGACGATACGATTGCACTTTTTGATTTATCATATGCATTCGCACAAAGTTATATGGATATAAAACGTGCACGTAATTTATTAGACTTTCAAGATCTGATTTTATATACACGAAAACTTTTTTCCAATGTTGATACGATGGGTTGGGTGTTGTCACAAATGGATATATCTTTATCGCATATTCTTGTTGACGAGGCCCAAGATACCAGTCCACAACAATGGGATATAATTAATATGCTGACGGGTGATTTTTTTGATGATGGTGATAATACAGAATTACCGCGTTCTTTATTTGTTGTTGGGGATACCAAACAATCTATTTATGGTTTCCAAGGCGCCGATCCAAATGCTTTTATCAAAAGCCGTGATGATATCGCACGCCAAATTAAAAACAATTATCGTGTAATCCGTGAAATACCGTTGGACCAAAACTTTCGTTCTTTATCATCTGTATTATACAGTGTTGATACATTCTTTAATGATACAAACGTTAAAAATATCAGCGGTTTTATAAATCAAAATCATAAATGTTGCCGCCCAGATGATAATGCCGGTTTGGTTGAACTGCATCGCTTAATAGCAAACAAAGAATCAGACCAAGATACATTTGGATACGTCAAGGTAATCGCCGATAAAATACAAAATGTGTTAGATTCTGGTAAATATGCCCCCAAAGATATAATGGTTTTGGTACAGCATCGTAAACCTTTTGCGGACAAACTGATATTGGAATTAAAAAAACGCAACATAGATGTCGCAGGCAGTGACAGAATTAAATTACCAGAATTTCCCGCAATTCGTGATTTGTTGAACCTGACACGGTTTTGTTTGGATAACCAGGATGATTATTCGTTATGTTGCGTTTTAAAGAGCCCACTATACAGGTTTAACGAACAACAAATTTATGAATTATGTAAAACCAGAAATGATGCTGAAAAACGCACGCGTGCGTCTGGTGATAATACGGTAAAACTGGCGGTTTTTGACATGTTGGCCGACTTTGATAATGATGTGTACCAAGATTTATTGCAAATTGTTACAATGTCTAAAACTTTGGCGCCATATTCGTTTTTTACAAGTGTTTTGCGTAATAACAAACGTCAAAAAATGATTGCGGCACTGGGAACACAAATAATCGACCCGTTGGAAGAATTTTTGACAATATGTTTGGCATATGAAAGGACCCAGAGTGGTACTTTGCATGAATTTTTAAAATGGTTTATCACCGGAGGCAGCGAGGTCGAACGTGACATGGATGCAGCGTCCGGTGTTCGTATCGTTACCGTGCATGGCAGCAAAGGGCTAGAGGCACCTGTGGTATTTTTGATTGACACTGTGCGTATACCGAAACCAGAAAAAATATTACCATTACCAATCGAACAAGATGAAGAATTTCCGCTACCCTGGATTTGGTGTGTGAATACCAAAACGCAAACTGAATCTGTGCGCGATATATCGATTGCGTATAAAAACACCCAGATTGCCGAATATTATCGTTTGTTATATGTTGCCATGACGCGCGCCCGGGACGAATTATATATATATGGATATACCCCAGATAAAAATCCAAACGAATTGTCGTGGCATGCGAATTTATGGCGTGTGTTTAGCGAATTATATAAGGCAAGTGACAACCAAGAATATATCAGGATACAGCATGACTAACCGAATACAAGATTTTGTTAATTCCCAAGAATCTGCGAATTTTGCTGTTGCTGCGGGTTTGGCTATGCATGCAAAATTACAATTTGTGCGATTGGGAAATACGCCCACGGGGGATGCTGAAATAATCGCAAAAATAGAAAGTATGGGCGATAAATTAAAATCGTTTTTTATGGATAATTCCCAGGCCGAGGTCCCAGTTGCGGGTTATATCAATGGACATTTTATATCACGCAGAATTGATCGCTTGGTTGTTGATGATGCGAATAAAACGGTGCGCGTTTTGGATTATAAAACAGATGTGGATACCAATAAATTCCGTGAAAAATACGTTGCGCAAATCAGGGAATACACACAATTATTACAACAGATATACCCAGATTACAAAATTTCCGGGTACATTTTGTGGTTACATAATTGGATTCTTGAAGCGATATAAAGGTGAAAGACATGACAAATAATATCAAAAATAATAAAACAACAGATATTGTGCGTTGGTTTTTGTTGTTGCCCGTATTATTTGCGTGTTTAGTAATTGGATATGTGGCAGAGGCTGAATTAATCGAATGTTTGCATCATTATTTTGGACTTAATTTTGGATTGCATTTTAGTGCTGTTTTGCCAGGTATATTTATGGTTTGTGGTGCCAGGGTGCTGTTACCTAAACACAGGACTTTGGCCACATGGATTGCGGTTGTTTTGTGGTTAATATTTGTTGTTGGAATGTCAATGCTGGTACATGAAAAAATGTTAGAATTGGCATATATAAATAACTTGAATTCTTAGTGAAAAAACCGCTATAATCTGGGTATGTTAACGAATTTGCATATATCGAACATAGTGTTAATTGAAAAACTGAATCTGGAATTCGGTTCTGGTTTAAATATACTAACTGGTGAAACTGGTGCTGGTAAAAGTATTTTAATGGATGCGTTATCTTTGGCACTGGGCGCACGCAGTGATGTTGGTTTAATTCGTTCGGGGACTGATGCTGCATCGGTATGTGCTGAATTTGACGGTGTTGGTGATGTTGTTAAAAATATACTGGTTGAAAATGGTTTGGATGCTGATGATACGGTTGTTTTGCGCAGGACGCTTGGTACAGATGGTAAAAGTCGCGCATGGATAAACGATATTCCTGTATCGGTTAAGGTATTGAAAGAGGTCGGTGATGCGCTGGTTGAAATACATGGTCAATTTGCAAATCATACGTTATTGAATCCCGCGACTCATCGTCCAACATTGGATATGTTTGCTGCGATGGTTAATCCTGATTTTGTAAATATGCAAAATGCAACACGTTTGGCATATACAAATATGCATGCAATAGAAAATAAAATCGCAGAATTACAAGATTTGGTTGCTCGTTCCGCCCAAGAACGTGAATTTTTGGAACATAATGTTGCGGAACTGCGCGCATTAAAAGTGCGCCCTGGCGAAGAAGAAGAATTGGCAACCGTGCGCGCCAATATGATGAATGCTGAAAAAAATGCGGCAATTTTAACTGATGCACAAAGTGCGCTGTGCCCAAACGGTAATTCTTTGGATGCCATGATATGTAATGTTGCCCATATTTTAGAGCGCGTACATGGGGATGGTGATAATATTTACCAAGAACAAATCGATAGCTTATATGACGCGGCGCAAATGGTCGCTGATGTTTCAACCAAAATTACCCCTGAATTCACGGATATTGGCACAATTGATGAAATCGAAGAACGTTTGTTTGCAATTCGTGCGGCCGCCCGTAAACACAGGGTTGCCGCTGATGAATTACCGAATAAATTGAATGAAATGGAATCTGCGTTGAATTCGATTGATAATTCGGGCGCTGAATTACAGAAATTAAAAAAAGAACTGACTATTGCTAAACAAGAATTTGATGGTTGTGCGGCTAAATTAAGCGAAATGCGACATAATGCAGCCACGTCAATGTGCAACAGTATTTTAAAAGAATTACCCGATTTAAAACTTGGTTCTGCTGATTTTGTGGTTGATATAAAACCGGTTGCGCCAAATGCGAATGGCGTGGATGATGTATTATTTATGATTAAAACAAATCCAGGTATGCCATTTGCGCCATTGAATAAATCGGCATCTGGGGGTGAATTGGCGCGTTTTATGTTGGCATTGCGTGTTACATTAGCGGGGGGTACTGATTCACATACATTTGTATTTGATGAAATTGATACAGGAATCAGTGGTGCAACGGCATCCGCGGTTGGTCAACGCCTTAATCGTTTGGCTGAAAAATCACAGGCTTTGGTCATAACGCATTCGGCCCAGGTTGCGGGCTATGCAGACAGGCATTATAAAATCGCAAAGTATAGTGATGCGGATAAAACAACCACAACCGTCGATGAAATTACTGGCGATGACCGTATACATGAAATTGCACGTATAATTAGTGGTGCAAAAATCACCGAAGAATCGCTAAATATGGCGCGTACATTGATTAAAAACCAATAAGTATAAATTTTTTGTAAAAAATAGTTGACAATTTTAATTTTTAGTCTATAATTCCCTTCGCAACAATAAAAAAATAGGAGTGTTGATATGAAGAAAAAAGCGGTCGCATTAAGTGTTTTATTTGGCGCAGCGGTAATGGCTGGCTGCGGTGATAATGCAAATCAAGAAAATAAAGAAAACCAAACGGCTCCAAAAACCACAAAACCAATCAAATCGGTTTATTCACCAGATACATATGATGAAGAGGCTTATTGGAAAGCAGAAACAGAATATGTAACACGTGTCAGAGATTCTTTGATGACTGCCCAAGGTTTACCTACAACCAATCCTGTGTCTCGGGAAGAAACGAGTGGTTTAAATGACTCTATTGGTAAATTGGAACATCGTAATACCCCATCCGGTGCAATGACGTATGAAGTCTTGGATGCGGGTAAACAAATTGCAAAACGTTATGCCAAGAAAATTCATGACATACTTGGCATGTACCAGATATGTTTAGAACCTCCTCATGATATAGATGAAGTTACCAAGATATTGTCTGATGAAGAATTTATATTCTATGGTGTATCATATGACAGTGGCGAGATACAATATCACAGTGGCGATGAACATGCTATAGAAAAAGAATATGCTAACAATATTATCGATATGATTTATTTTAGTAACTATGAAGGGAAACGTGTTCAAGAAATCAAAACCAGAATTACTAAATTAATTTTGGATGATATGTGTGCAGAAATGTATACAACCCGTAAATCAATCGAATCAAAATATGCTAAATATTTTGCAGGCGGTATGGAAACGATAAATGAATACAAATTGTCTTCATCAACATCGTACTATCGCGGCGATGGGGTTGATTTTGGTGGTAAATATGGCAAATATCGTGTAACATATAGGAATATATCTGTAAACGATACGGTTACACCAGTAGATTTTTATGCTGATGCAACGGCTGAATATACATTGGAATACATCCCTGGGGGTAAATGGCGTGTAGCCAAAAAAGCACGCGATGGTAAAATGTCATATACATTATTTTATGATTCTGCTGCTGTTATTGATACATTTACATATCTTCAAGGTTATCAACAAAATGAAAGCATGATATATATACCAAGAAACAAAGGTGGCCACATTGACGCCAGACAGACCGTAAATGTAGAAACAAGCAGGGCAACATGGCATAAATCCGCTGCGCTGGAACAACGTGCGCGCGCATTACAAGCAAAAGTCGATAGAATGATTGCCAGATCAGATGCATGGATAGCACGTCGCGACGCTAATGAAAGATTAGCTTATGAAATGTGGGCGCGTAGCAGAACCCAAGACTAATATGTACAAAAAAACGCCCGATTGGGCGTTTTTTTTATTATCTTTTTTTTACATATGCATCCATGGATGCTTCCCGGTTATAACGTTCCATCAACACAGATATAATATATTTTATATAACGTAATTCCACGATGTTATTACCAAATGTATTAGAATCTGCAATAACATTGCCACAATATGTTACAACATGGCGATCATCCTTGTATACATCAATAGAATAGATAACACGACCCTTTTTATCACATATGGTATATTTATGCATATTGTTTATCAAAGATGCGCTAACTAAAAATCTGGGGTTATGTATGGCGGATATTATATCGCGCCTTTGATTCGATGTTAAAGCAAGTATGTTGGCCATAATGACCTCCTTGGTTTATTATAAAAATAATACCAAAATAACGCTTTGTCAAAATGTTTTTGAAAACAACAGATTTTATAATTTCATCTGTGTTTGTTGTGTTTGCAATATATATTCACGTACGTTAATCGACGTATTGGCATTCAGCCACGTGGCAACCAAGTGCCTGTGACAGAATTTTTCTGGGGTTTCAAAACACAATAAAACAACATTTTTGCCCATTTGCTGTAAATCACGTACCACAATATTCGGGTTTAGTGTTTGCAATACGGTTTCTGTATATTTATCTGTGTACCATTGTTCGGATAGTTTTTTATCATGCCATTCCTTCCACCAAGCATATTTAGGTGCCAATTTTTTGTATGTTTTACCATGATATCCGTCTGGTGACCAACCAGAAATTCCCACAGGTGTTAATTTGTTTGCTTCGTATTCTTTGATTTTTGCCCAATATCCAGTATATATCATAATTTGATTACCCCGTCATTAAACTCAATTGTCGCAGGTTTTCTATTTTCAGCCCCACGTGAAATAATTTTACCGTTTTCATCGCGCACAATCGCATATCCACGCGATAAAACACTTTTATAACTCAAACTGGTTAGCATCTGTCCTAAATGCCTTACAGCCTGATTTAGTATAGTCATTTTATTTGTCATAATATTTGGAAATGCGGATACAATATCGATTTTTTGTCGCGCCAAAGCCAATTTATTTACGATAATCAAATCTAATGTGCGCGCAGTATCATCGATTTTTTGCCCCCATTCCATAACAATTTGTTTAGGACTTTTTATAGATATATTTTCTATTTTTTGTTTGGCACCAACCAAACGGGTTGCGAATGCCACCTGTAACCGATGACCCTGTGTTTCCAAGTCTTGAATTAAAGATATTTTTGTTGGTACAACCATTTCGGCGGCCCCAGTTGGTGTCGGTGCGCGTACGTCTGCTGCAAAATCAATCAACATCCAATCTGGTTCATGTCCAACACCAGAAATCAGCGGAATTTTACTTGCCGCTGCGGCACGCACAACAATCTCTTCGGAAAAAGGTAGTAAATCTTCCAATGCACCACCGCCACGTGCCACAATAATCACATCGACATTTTGCATGCGGTTAAAATATTCAATCCCAGCAGCAACTTCTTGTGCGGCATTTTCTCCTTGGACAGTTGCAGGATACAACAACACATGTACAGGAAATCGTTCACGTAACCGATTTTGAATATCTTGAAATGCGGCGCCGGTTGGACTGGTTACCACACCAATAGTTTGTGGGAGTTTCGGTAAAGGTTTTTTACGTGATTCATCAAACAATCCCAACGCGGCGAGTTTTCTTTTGCGTTCTTCCAGCATTTTCAAGATTGCGCCAACACCCGCCATTTCAATTTCACTCACAATCAATTGGTAATTACTGCGGGCAGGGTAAGTTGTGAATTTTCCGGTAACTATGACCTCTATACCTTCTTCTAATTTAAAGGTAACCGGTGTGCTGCGCCAAATAATAACATTTATAACAGCCCCAGCATCCTTGATAGACATATAGATATGCCCAGACGTCGCCTTGGTAATACCAGATAGTTCACCCCGGACTTTTATTACAGGGAATGCCGTTTCAACAACATTTTTTAATAAAGCCGATGCGTCGCTGACACTGAAAATCATATCTGGTTTAACAAAAGGTTCTGGTTTTGGTAACATATTATTCTAATCCTGCGCGATGTGCTAATTTGTGAGCCTTGGCTTGTAAAACTTCATAAAACATGTCATCTGTTTTTAATTGATTAACAGGACGGCCTTGCAAATATATTACGCGGACTTCTGTGGGTGAAAATTGCGTGTGTGTCACATCAAATATAGTACTTGTTTGTTTGTGATATAACCACCAATGCAGGTTTGTTCCCTGTAATTCCCAAACCTTATCACCCCCGGTCATAGAATATATTAAATAACTGGAAATAATACAAAAACCACTGGATGGATCAGTGTTTGGTCGCATCTTGGTTTCTTCCAGTACCGCAGCATGCGTAAGGCGTTCTTTGAAAGATCTGCGTAATAAATAAACTATATCAGGCAAAGTAAAATTTTCGTTATAAACATCTTCAAATTCTGCCGCAACAGACATCAAATCAAATGTCGCTTTGTCATATTTAGCGAGTTTATTTTTTGCATGATAAAAAGCTTTTGGTTTATCCATGCCCAAAATGATAGCATAAAACTATAAAAAATTCAAGGTTTACAATTCAGTTAATGGCCAACGTGGGCGCGGTGCAATTGGTTCATGTACAATATTCCCAATCCGCCAGTTTTCAATTCCGGCCCATGCAATCATCGCACCGTTATCAGTGCATAAATTCATAGGTGGGGCCGCAAAAATCATATTGTAATCATGTGCTAATTTTTCCATGGCTGCACGGATTGCACTGTTTTTAGCAACACCACCAGCCACAACTAATGTTTTTGGTTTTGTTTCGTGTACGATATCTGTTTCCAATGCGTGTTTTAAACGGTTCGTAATACAATCAACCACAGCGGCCTGGAAAGACGCACAGAAATCATTTATAAATTCATCGTTCACAGGTTCTGTGTTTTTATCCAACATAATGCGCGCCGCAGTCTTGATTCCGCTGAACGAAAAATCACATCCTGGTTTATCACATAATGGACGTGGAAAATGGAATCTTTTTGGATTACCTAATGCTGCGCGTTTATCAACGATTGGTCCCCCCGGATAGCCCAAACCTAACATTTTTGATACTTTATCAAAAGCCTCGCCGGCACTATCATCAATAGTTTGTCCAATTAATTCATATTTACCAACATTGCGTACCAATAAAATTTGACAATGCCCCCCGGATGCCAACATTAACAGGTAAGGGAACTCTATACTACCGCCTTCACCGGTACCATTTGCCGCAGTTGCAGAAAGGCGTGGCACCAATGCGTGACCTTCTAAATGATTAATTGCGACCAATGGTTTGTGTGTTGATTGTGCAATACCAGTTGCAGCCATCCAACCAACCAAAACACCACCAATTAAACCAGGCCCAGCTGTTGCTGCAATAACATCAATATCGTTAATGGTTTTCCCAGCTGCAGCCAACGTTTGTTTTATAACTGTATCTATGGCCAAAATATGCGCGCGTGCCGCCAATTCAGGCACCACACCGCCATATTTTTGATGTTCAGGAATTTGTGAATAAATTATATGGGATAAAATATTTCTATTTGAATCTACGATTGCAGCGGATGTTTCATCGCACGAAGATTCAATGCCTAAGCATAAAACAGCATTTTTATCAGTCGTCGCATTACTTTGCAACGTGCCCATATCCATTTTAATAATTGTATCGTCTGTCATCATTTTTTTATTTCCAGCAACATTATACCTAAATTATTTTGATTTTCCACAATTCTGTTTATGTATTTATTAAAATCTGTATCAATGACATATCCTGCCTTTCTGGACGCATGACGCAGACGACCATCAGGCAACAAAAATCCCATATGTCGCACAGCCAAATCTGTACCAATTTTGTTACGAATTTTTTCGCTGTTAATAATAAACAGAACAATCATAGGTTTTGAAATTTTTAGATTATGTGCATCAGCATAAGGGATATATTCCAAATCTATGCTACGTGGTGCAAAATCTGTATCAATATTATGCACAGTTTTAAACCAGTTTTTCTTGTCGATTATAATATGACGTATTGCGGTTGGGCCATATTGCGCGCTGACGTTTGTAACCAGATTAGAATTATTTTCTAACCAGTCCGTTTCGATAAAATGATTACGGTTAATAAAGGTTGGTTTCCCATTTTTATATCTAATACTATTCAAAGTATTGATATCGCCATTGGCCAATGAAGTCTCAACAAATGTTGTGCAATCAAATGCATCAAACCGTATCAAAGGATCCGTGTCCGGGGCAATTCCTTCACCCAAAGGATTTCGTAGATATTTGGCGCCCAAAAACTCTGTGCCAATATAATTTTGTGAATCAATATGCGTGCAACCAAATAGTAATAAACACCAAAACAATAATACGTATCGCATTAATTGTTTTCCCGTAATTGAATACCCATATTGCATAATTTTATAGCATCACGCACAGCGAATTCCGCAGAATCTTCAAATGTTGACATTTTATCGACACAAGCGACAATTAAATCAGTGTTTTCTTTTGTTTCTGTTAACATTTGCACAGTCGCGATTTTGCGTTCTATGGCACTGGTTGTCCATTTTTGTAAATTGCCATTTTCTAAACTGGTTGATTTATATTGTGCCATAAAAAACATAACACCAACTAAAATCAACACAGCAATACCAATAATCAATTTAAAATTTTTCTTTAAAAAGTTTGCTATTGTATTCATAATTCCCCCCATTCAATTTATTCACATGTGACCAACCAAACATCATAATCCGGGTTTTGTAAAGGATTTTTACCCGGCTCATTTTTGTTCATCCAGCCACCAAAAATTTGTCCTTGTGATGATTCCTCGATTTCAACAAAAGCGAAATAATTTTCTGCATTAAAAGGATCTGTTTGTTTACAAGAACGCACAGAAATCTTTAATTTTTCATATTCGACAGTATAATCTACTGGCACCCGAATTGTTTCAGTTTTACCGGCCGCTTTATTTAAAACACGCAACACAGCATTCGAATGATCTGTATACGAGTGCGCATTCCCTGGGATACCCAAGGTTAATAAAATAAACAAAGCAAAAATCTGTTTTAAATGTCTCATAACTATAATTCTACATATTGATTAAATGTATGTCAAATTATTAAATGATGGTAATGAAAAATAAATAAAAAAAGAACCGCATTGTGCGGTCCTTTTGATTGTTGAAAACAACTTATTTTGCAGATTTTTCCGCACTTGTTGCAGACAAATCTTCGACGATACGTGCTTTTTTGCCGGACAATTTGCGTAAAAAGAACAATTTTGCACGGCGAACACGACCAATACGCACTTTTTCAATCTTTTCGATAGCAGGCGTATAAAGTGGGAACTTACGTTCAACACCAACACCATAAGATTCACGACGAACTGTGAAAGAAGCATTTCTGCCATCACCGCCATCACGTGCGATAACCACGCCTTCAAACATTTGAATACGGAATTTATCACCATCTTTAATTTTAACGTGAACCTTGACTGTATCACCGGCTTTAAAGTTAGGAATAACTTTGTTGCCTTTTAATTTAGCGATTTCAGCCGCTTCGATTTTTTTAATTATGCTCATTTTTTGTTTTCCTTTATTAAGTCCGGACGACGCGCCTTTGTTATGTCATCCGATTGTTGTTTCCGCCACCGTTCGATATTGCCGTGGTGACCGGACAGCAGGACTTCTGGGACTTTATGTCCACGCCATACTGACGGGCGGGTATATAACGGCCATTCCAACCCCCCGATTTCGAAACTTTCATTAGCAGTGGAATCTGCACCACCACCCAGCACATTATCTAACAGACGAACGCAACTGTCAACAAAAACTTGTGCGGCAATTTCGCCACCAGATAATATGTAATCCCCGATGGACACTTCCATAATATCATATTCTTGTAACACGCGTTCATCGATACCCTCGTAACGACCACACACCAGGGTATATGTTGCATCCGCATCAGCGGTAAATTCACGAACTAATTTCTGACTCAGTGGCACGCCACGTGGTGAAAAGTATATGATTTTACCTTTATTTTTAAGGGAATCTAACGCATCACCCAATGGTTCAGGTCGCATAACCATACCCGCGCCACCACCAAACTGTTCGTCATCAACACTGCCATAGTTATTGATGGCGAAATCGCGAATATTGATAACATCCATTGACCAGATTCCCTTGTCGAATGCACGACCAACCACCCCGGAACCCAATGTCCCAGGAAACATATCAGGAAAAATGGTCAGGATATTAAAGTGCATTTTTTACCTTTGAATTACATTTTTCTTATGACATTCATAGCACATTTGACGCATTTCATTAACAGCGCGACAAATTTCTTCCATGTTTTCGGTTTTTGGCATCAATAATGTTTCGTTAATAGATATCCTCAGTGCGCTTGCAGGTGAATTCAAATATTGACGCAAAGGACAATCTCTTTCCGTCATGTCTTTTGGACATTCAACATTCATCAAAGCCATATTATAAATCGTACGCATATTTTACTCCTTTCTTTATTTTACTGTAACTGTTTTATTGTTTAAATCGACAATTGCGCCTTTGAACGAATACATATTGCCGTCATCTGCTTCGATTATATCACCAGCACCAAAGTCTTGAAAGCACGAAACGGTTCCAACCTTTTCGCCATCACGCATAATTGCAAAACCAATTAAATCAGTCTGATAATATTCGCCAGATTTTAAAACGGGCAGGGCATCACGTTCTATAAATAACTCTGTCCCGCGCAGAACCTCAGCCGATGTTCTGTCATCAAAACCTTTGATATGTGCAATAATCACATTTGTGTTCGGCACGGTGCGGACAAACCTGAAATCATCCGGATTGAACTTTGAACTTTGAACTTTGAACTTTGCAAAATCTCCCGGCTTTTCAGTAAATGTTTGCACACGAACATCACCGCGTACCCCTTGGAACGCTACAATTTTTCCAACCAAGATTTTTTTATTGTCGTTCATTAGATAGTGCCAAACTTTGTTCTGTGTTTTTTATAACCAGCAAAGATCTGCGGTATCTATCACAACTGTTTGCAAGTTCTTGTGGGTTCGCCACTGGACAACCTGCAAACATATCTGGATTTAACTGAAATGCCATGCCATCGGTTTGAACGGTAATTTTTTGCCATGCATCAAAATGCATTTGTTTCTTTTGGCAAAAATTACCGTCATAAGGACAGTTTACAGCACTCATTGTTTAATCTTTTTTATCTAACCCTATATGTATGTGGGCAAGCCAGCAGATTTTTGCGGATGCTGCGAATATACTGCTTTTCATCAATACCCTTGGCGCGCGCATAATCGACCAAAAGATCAAAGTTATCGAAATAACTGTATTGCATTCTCATCTTTTGGGTGAAATCGACAAAATAAACCGACTTGAACACATCAGTCAATGTACGTTTTAACTCGTATCTGGTATATGCCGGTTTTGTATCGTACATCATGGTATTATTCCGCGGCTGCTTCTGTTGCAGGTTCTTCGGCTGGCGCTTCTGCTGGTTCAGCTGGTGCCTCAGCGGCAGCTTTAGCAGCAGCTTCTGCGGCGGCCTTTTCTTCTGCGATTTTTGCCAACTTGTCGGCTTTATCTTTTGCCTTTTGTTGTGTCTTTTCGCTTGGCAAGTTTTTCTTTGTCTGTGTTGGAATTGGTTTTGCATCTTTTAATCCGGCCTTGACCAAGAATTTATAAACACGATCAGATGCCTTGGCACCTTTTGCCAACCAAGCTTTGATTTCTTCGATTTTTAACACGACGCGTTTATCGTTGTCTTTTGCCAACATTGGGTCGTATTTACCAACAACTTCCAATACATTACCAGAATTACGTGCATTACGAGAATCTGTAACCACAATGTGATAATAAGGACGTTTTTTTGCGCCATAGCGTGCTAATCTAATAACTGTTGCCATATATATGCTCCTTTTTTGTTTATATGGTTAATCCACAAAGAAAACCGCCATCAAGGGCGACACTCGCCGGATGATGTACCTCGTGCATGCCGCACACAGGTTGTTTCATAATGGCAATCTTTGGGATTTGCAGGGATATTATTATATACAAAACCCAAAAAGTCAAGATTTTTCATTATGTGCAGTAATTTATCAATAGGGTACAAAACTATAAAAAACGTGTTGATTCAATTGTGTGTTTTTTGATACAATATACCCCGGGATGTTATGTAGGAAATTTGCACTTTTTTGTTGCGTCATCATGGGGGCGTTTATGCCCGGTTTTTTGCCGGCGTTGGCGGACGATATAGAACTGGATGGTCAAATGTTTGATGTCGAAGAAGCATCAGCTGAAGACAAGGTTGTGGCCGAAAATGTATTGAACGAACAAGACGCAAAAATCTCTCAATACGAAAGTTTTATGTTAGAAATGGGTTGGAACACCAGTAATGAAGACTATCGTAGGGAAATATTCGAAAAAATCAGTGAATTAAAAGATGCACTAAAACAAAATTTACAGGAATTAAGTGATAATCTCCAAGATGTCCAAGAAACCGAAAAAAGTATGGAAAATCGTATATTGGGTGGTGCGACGATTGCGGCGACGGGACTGGGTGGAATGCAGTTGGCCCAGGGTTTGGCCGAACAAGCGGCAGACAGGGCGGCCGAAGAAGATATGAACGCATACATTGCAACATTTAAATGCAGTATAGGTGAAAAGGGCCCAAAAAATTATAATGGTGGTACCAAGGGTATAACAACACCAGTGTTGACTCAATTTACAGATTTATATCAAGATTATAAAAAGACAGCAGGTCAATTAAAAATCCGTAAAGAAGCATTAGGTATGACACCTGGCATCGAGGCCGAGCTTGTATTAGAAGCAAAAGATACAGATAGTTTATATGACGATGTTGGTCATGGTATAGAAAACGGAACCCAGGCATCGTTATATCGTTCTTTGACTGGTAGTGCAGACGATGCGAATGCCTTGAACGACCAAAAAGAAACATCAGCAACCCGTGTCAAAGGTGGTGCGATTGCCACCGCTGCGGGTGTTGTTGCGGGCATTGTGGGCAACAAGATTATTAACAACGGCAAGGGCGATAAATCCAAGGAAATATTGGCAAAACGTCAAGATATTGAACAAGAATTGACGGATGTTTTGCAATTTGAAGTGGACGCATGTAATGCGAAAATCCAAATTACAAAAGAATGGGCTGCGGAACAAAAAACAACCCAAGAATACACTGATAATCCCGGACTACGTGAATGGGTCGCTGAAATAGAAAACATGAAATTAATAGATAATATTGAACAATTAAAGGATCATCCAATATGCGATTAATGCGCCATATATTATTTTTGGTAATTTCTGTGGTTTGCGTTATGCATAACGCGATGGCGGATTGCAAGGTTGGACAAACCACCATCAAAGATGGTCAGCGTTTAATACAGCCGGTTAAGCAAAATGTGTGTAAAATGTCAGGCGCACACATTAGTGATCCCAAGGCATACGATTTTACAATGTATTGCGTTGTTACGTCACTTAAATGCGTGGCACACACTTGTCCAAACAATCAAAAGCCTGATAAAAATGGTATTTGTTCCGGTGCAAACCCCCAGGAACAGGCGCGTTTCCACAAAAATTTATTAACCCATACTTATCAAAAGCGTAATTTCTTTGATGCCTGTCCCAGTTTTGATACAAATACAATACAAAACAAAGTTGTCAAAGAAACGCAATCGGTTATCGCTGACTTAAATCGTAAAGCTAAGTATGCCTGTATAACAGATTTTGCAACATATAATTTATCCACTGCATTGGCGATTGGGTTAATAGAACGATATAACTGGTCAAACGGAATTGGTCAAATCCGCGCAGACAATTGCACAACCCGACAAAATAATCGATTTGTTTCGGGTGGTGGGCGCTCTATACGTTGTGTGGCTGATAACGGAATTTATGTGGAATTTTTATTTGGTAAAATGGACGGTTTATTGACATCACGCGAAAATGTTGCTGAGGCAGCTTGCCCCGTGTTTGGATTTGATGCCTTACACAGTCGTGGTAATCAACATCGTTGTCATGTCAAGGACAAGAGCAAAACAACCAAAAATTTTGCTGAATTTTTACGTAAAACGGAATTAATGGATATAAAACATATAGATAATGGTTATTTTGAAATTATACCATTGCGTGCTGATATAGCAAAAGATAAAAGGGATGAATTATCCAGTTATATTTATACAGACGAATTTAAAAATGTTGTGACACTTACAAGCCCACATATACAAATGTTGCTCAAACAGTATATTAACCAACGTTTAAAGGCTGCGGGATATGACGTCAAAAGTGTTAAATTTTATTCTGCGCGCAGTAACGCGTATTATACGGCTGACAATACAAAATGGCCGGTTGAAATATTCGTGTGCAAAAAAAATAACTGTAAAACTTATATAAAAGCATTCCAATTCAGGTCATTAAATGGAATAACCAAAGAAGCCCATACGGTTAGTTGGAATGTATTGGGTATTGAAGAAATGTCTTGTTTAATAAAGGATGGTTTATTCGATAGTAGACATTGCTTCTTCCTTGAAGAAGATATTAATAACGAGAAAAAACAATGTGCCGCTACAAATAGTTTGATTAAAAGCGTGTTGCCCAATGGCAAGGCCGGTGCGAAATTTGACGACGATGATGGTATGTGCGAATTACATGAATCACACAAAAATGACAAAACATTAAAAGCACTCGGGATTGCCGCCCAGGTTGGAATGTTAGTTTTTGCAACTGTCGCAACGGCGGGTGTTGGCACGGTTGCGGCTTTTGTACTTGCTGCAGGTGGGGCATTAGCCGACGGTACGGTATTATGGGCGGATATACAAATAAACAAAGCGTCGTTCAAATTTTTGAAAAAGACCTCGCGATGTTACGACGCAACGTGTGCAAAAAAATATTTCGAAGAAGAATTTAAACATATGCTGCAATTGATGGACCGTATAAATGATGACGAATTCAGGGTAATTGACAGCGAAATGGCCCGATTGGTTCAGTTGTTGGATGATAAATATATCGGCGACACATATGTAGCAAAAATGGCGGAATTACAAGACGAAACCACCGGAACGTTTAAGAATATGGCACCCGAAGAAGTTATTGAAAACGTGGCCACGATTGTGTCTTTGGCATTATCAATCGGCAGTGGAGCGAGCAAGGTAGAAAGGTTAATATCGAGATCCAAGAAAGTCAAAAACACCAAGTTTATGATAGCATTGGCTGAAAGAATGGATGCTGTACGCCAAGCAGGAAAAACCGCAGTTGGCAAAGTTACAAAGACAGCCAGTAAAACCGCCAAGGTTGCGTCCAAGGCACGTACACCACGTGAATTGCGTGATGCGGTTGATCCACTATTTGATTCTTATGTTACAGAGGTCAAGACTAAACCTAGTAAGAGTGCGTTGTTCCCGAAAGAGAGACTAAACGATGCGGAGTGGGAGACATTGAATAAATCGTTAGAAGGCGAAGGCGTACACTTGGTTAAAAAAGGCGATTTTATGTCGCTGGAACGTATGGACAATGCCGCCGATGCCGCAAGGACAGCCAGCAAAACCGCCAAGGTTGCGTCCAAAGCGCGTACACCACGTGAATTGCGTGATGCCGCCAGTGAAACTTTTGATGCACATTTAATAGATGCCAAAAACGGTAAAACTGTAATGTTACCAAAAGAACGTCTAAACGATGCAGAGTGGGAGACATTGAATAAATCGTTAGAAGGCGAAGGTATGCATCTGGTTAAAAAAGGTGATTATATGTCGCTGGAACGCATGGACAATGCCGCCGATGCCACAAGGACAGCCGGCAAAACCGTTGCGAGAATTTCTGCTGCTGATGCCGAGGCTGCAAATGCCGCCAGATTACGTAAAGAAGCCAGTGCGAATTTTGATACATACCTGAACGAAGTAAAATATAATCAAACAGGAATTGGACGTAAATTGCCCAAGGATCGTTTGACCAATGAAGGTTGGGATGCGGTTAATAAATCTTTGGCAGCGGACAACGTTCAACTGGTTGACCAAGGTGATGGATACATGATGTTTGTACGCGCCGATGCAAATCTCAATAGTACATCCAGTACCGCCAGGACAGTTAGCAATACCGTTACGAGAATTTCCGCTGCTGATGCCGAGGCCGCAAATGCCGCGATATTACGTAAAGAAGCCAGTGCGAATTTTGATACATACCTGAACGAAGTAAAATATAATCAAACAGGAATTGGACGTAAATTGCCCAAGAATCGTTTGACCAATGAAGGCTGGGATGCGGTTAATAAATCTTTGGCAGCGGACAACGTTCAACTGGTTGACCAAGGTGATGGATACATGATGTTTGTACGCGCCGATCATATTGATGATGTTAAATCAGTAACGGCTGTGCCTGTCGCCACCCCCGAGAAAAAGGTAATTACACAAAAAGAAGTTGATAATATTATTTTGCGTAATGAACAGGTTGCTAAAGAAAACCAAGCATATGTTGAACAGGTTAGAAACTCTGGTAAAGATGGTAAAAAGTGGATTGCATTATGGGAAGAAAATGCACCTAAAAATCAATCGTTACAAGATTTTCAAAATGAATTTGGAAATAACCTGGACAGGGCGGAAAAACAGTTTGCAGGCTTGTCCAAAGCAGATGTTGCAACAGAATATAATAAAGTGATAAAAAATTATCATGATAAATACGATGCTGATTCTTATATACAATTCCGTGCATATGTGCAAGAACACGGTGTATACCCAACTGCCGAGGCCAAAGGTTTCGGATCTTGGTCCAAAGAGCAGTTTACATCGGCAACGGAATTGTATGATGCCGAGAGCATGATGCGACTTAGACAAGAAAATGGGGCGCTGTATTCTACATTTGATCCCGAAGTATCAAGGATTCAAAACAAGTATAGAAAAGATGTGGATGCATCAAATAAAGAATGGACCGAACAAATTGTGCCAGAATATAGAAAAGCACATGGAAATACTGACGGTATAATGGAGTCAACAGATGGTAAAGCATGGTTATCAAAACGATATGCCCTGGCCGAACAATATCAATATGAACTGGGACAGATAGCATTAAAAAATAAAAACGTTGTGGCCGAGCAAATGGTACAAAATTATGATAACTTGTTATCGTCAAATCCTAGATTGTTAAACAGAATGAGTTCTTGGGAGTCGTTACCACAAAATGAGAAAATGACTTTATTGCAAGATGTTATGGATGCCTATGCCGCAAAATACGGAACTCCAAAAGTCAAACTTGTATTTCAAGATATGCCACCGAATCCAAATATAGGCTCAGAATCTGGGCATTATGCCGGTGGTACTAACCGGATTTATCTTAATACAAATCCCAGTACAGGTGGGGTGATGCATCTCGGAGAAGATGATATGATATCTACGTTATTGCATGAATATGGGCATGCTATTGATGGTCTTGCACCAGCAAAAGGTTCTGTGGGTAACCAAATAGGCAGTCTTAAATTGTATACAAGTAAAGGGAAAACTTATCCATTGGCGTCGACAGAACAAAGTTCTTATACGATTAGTGGTACAGTACGTAAGGGCGGAAATTGGCCACTGGATAACGCAATAAAACGAATATTGGGCGGGGTTAATTAAACGTCGATGACAATCAATTTTGGTGCGGGCGAAGGGAATCGAACCCTCGTCTAAAGCTTGGGAAGCTTTCGTGCTGCCATTATACCACGCCCGCAAGTGATACGTATTTTATATTACCCATAAATAAAAGTCCATAAAAATATTACAAGGCGCGAATATCTTGACAATGGCGACCTGTGTGTTAACATCAAAGTAAGTACCACCCACACAAAAGGATATGCCATGCCTTCTGCTTATGACCAAACCGACAGGTACGTATTGCGTACAGATTTCAAAAAACATCACTTTGATTGCAGTACAACTAACTTTGATTTGTTGTTCAAAAAATATCACGCCAGCAACTTGTTTTACAGAAATACAAAAAGTAAAGATGAATTAATGGGCTGCTCACGTGAATTTTACGATATATATAAAAATGAAATTTTGAACAAGATAGAGGCTGATAAAAAATATATGTTATCGGTTGATCTCAGGAATTGTCGTGATTTGATACAGATGGAATACATGCAAAAATCGCCATTGTTTAACAGTGCGTATTCTAATATGTATATGCGACTGAAAAACATGATCCAAGATTATCAACGTGTTTTAAAACAATTTGGGCCCCAAAAACGCAATCGCGATGCGCTGTCGTTGGGCGAGGTGTGTTTTATACTATATTTAAACCCAGAATTCGAAGATGTCGTAAAATATATGCTGGCCGGTTTTAAATTAACCGAGGCTATGCAGGCAGCAATTGAAAAAAGTGATAAGCAACAAAAACAAAATGCCCATCAAAAACATAAAAAAGGCTATATCGATACCAAAAATTTGATTATTCGTGAAGCATGGCAAGTTGGTAAAATAAAATAATAAAAAAAACCGCCGTTATGGCGGTTTTTTATTTAACTATACACATGGGTTTTATCACGATACAAAATCCTAATTAAATGCGTTTTCTTTGGCCATTTATGGTGTTTTCTGGATCGACGTACGGGTGCGTTTTCAACTGTTTCAACAATTACATCTATGTCATAATCAGATTCTATCATAATTGCAAAACCATCGAATTCGCCGGCTGTGGATCTGATACGTGTCTTTGGGTTTTGTAAAACTTGTGAATTATCTGGACCTTCCCAAGAACTGATATGTATACTGGCCATATACTTCAATGTTTTATCTATATTCATTTTTAATTCGTCTAAATCATCAGCAGACATAGTTGGGCCTTTGGTGGCATCTTTCTTTTCTGCTAGGAACCAAGTCGGGGTCATGCCAGAAATAATATAAATCGTATAATGCTTGTATGTTTCTATTGGATGTTTTTGTATAGGTGGTTGCTTTCTTTTTTGTTGCTTGTCTTCCGGCATGTATCCCTCCTTGTGTTTTATTTCGATTTATTTTGTTTGTTATTTTTAACAGGAATATTTAATTTCTGTTTTGGATAAATTAAATCTGGATTTTTAATATTATTACGTTCTGCAATAACACTAAACAAAACACCACGGCGCATAAAGTTACGCGCAATAACCCATAAACAATCGCCACGGCGCACAGTGTAATATGTATCATCGTCGCCTGTCATTTGTGGCATATTAAATTTATAAGACAATGTCGCGACAATATTGCCGTCACCGTCATGCATGCGCACAGATACAGTATATTCATTTCCTGGGGTTAATTCACCAACATCGGCACCCAATCCAAAATGTTTATAGTCGGATACACGTGTTGTCCCCAACATTTCATCATTTAATTTTACAGAAACACGTAAACGTGGCAATCCGTCACCGGTAACAACCAGACGACCGTTACTTAAATAATCGATTTTTGATATTGCCAAATCGCCATCTTGCAACAAAGATGGTTTTTGCAAAATTTTGGAACCGTTATCAGTCATCAACAACGATATTGAATTTTCTGCACCAGCTTCGGATATATAAATAAACACAGTGTCCGCTGATTTTATTTGTTTGTCGGTACCCATCAAATACATAGTATAGTTACCAGTCGCCAATGCGCGTTTTGGTGCATAAACAAATTCACCATTTTTATCTGTGGCAATTGTTGCAACCAATTTTTTATTCATAAATACAGAAACACCTGTATCTTTTTTCCAACGACCCGCGACAACGATTGAACCATTGTCACCAATACGAACAATATCAAATGTTGGTGTGGTAACATCTGCGCGTACAGTCCTGGTAATTGGTTCTGGCACAGGTGCAACAGTATTAGCTTTATATGTATTGGTGTGAATGCGATTAAATAAAACCCATATCACAACAAAAATAACAATAAACGCGCACAAAATAGGGAACCAATATTCGCGTAATACCGATTTTTTATTATTTTCTTTGGATTTGACCGCAGGTTTACCAACAACTTTCTTGTTGGATGGTTTGGCAAAAACATTTAAAGATTTAAAAAAAACGCGCGCGAACAGGCGCCGTTTTTCCAACCAACTTTGCTGTTGTGCCACAGCATCATCTATTAAATTATCCGTAGAACGTTTTGTTTGACCAATTTTTGTACTATTCGATTGTGTTGCCATTATGATAAACTCCTTATACAAACACATAGTTAAACTTTTAGCACAAAAATAATACCGTTGTCAAACTTTTTGTGGTATAATGTGCATATAAAATAGGGGAAAATATGAAGAAAATAGGGATAATGACAACAGGGGGCGATTGCTCTGGATTAAATAATACGATTTATCGCATAGTATGTGGCGCACGTAAACGTGGCTGGGCGGTATATGGTATATTGGACGGTACGGACGGTTTGGTTGCCGACAAGCCTAATATTGTGCGCTTGGACGATAATGTATTGCCGCAAGAACAAGCCGTAATAGCGGGCAGTATTCTACGTAATGGCAATGTGGGGCAAACGAACAGCTTTGAACGGGCGGTGGAATCTGGCCGTATTGCACAATTCACAAAACAATTAAAAAAATCTTTGGCTGGCACCAAACTAGATGCATTAATCTTGATTGGTGGTAATGGCAGTATATCTCTCGCATGGAAAACCCGTGAAATTTACAGTGACATGCAGTTGATATGTATTCCAAAAACAATTGATATGGATATACCTCTTACTGACCGGACAATTGGTTTTGACACGGCTGTATCCCAATTAACCCACTTTTGTGACGATTTAATGCTGACCGCACGCAGTCATCATCGTTGGTTTGTTGTGCAATCTATGGGACGTAAATGCGGCATGTTGGCATTGACAGCGGGAATTGCCGGTGGTGCATCCGCAATTTTGATTCCAGAAATTAAATTTGATGTTGATAAATTAATAAAACATATTAAATCTGCGGACACAGATTATGGTGTTATCATGGTATCCGAAGGGGTCAGTTTGCGTGGGCATTCTGGACGTCCTGGGGATATGATATCACGTAAATTATCGGCGGCGGGTATTGCAAATCGTACCGCATTCCCAGAACATATTCAAAGGGCAGGGAACACCGTCCCCAGTGACAGGATATTGGCCACACGTATGGCTGATGCGGCATTGAACGCCATTTCAAATAACGAAACATACGTCATGACCGCATTACAAAATGGCGAAATCGTAACTGTGGGCCTGGATGCGGTTGTAAAAGCAGGCAAACCAGAACGTGATCCAAATATAGATGGTTTAATCATATCAAATGCGGTTGTTGACGATGATAACCCATTACTGATTGCCGCAGATGATATGGGAATATATATTGGTGAAACCAAATAAACCATAAAATTTGACATAAATATAATATTGTGCTATAATACCCATGACAAAAATATATAACAGGAGGCCAAAATGAACGGTTCAAAACGTAAATCAATGTATCTTGCTTTTCGTAACGGGGTAAACAAGTTAACAGGCAAACAATCTTTGATTGATGAATATAATGATGCTGTTGCGGCATTGGCGCAGAAATCTGATTCTATGCAGAAAGGCCCGCAAAAAGAAAATCTATTAAAGCAATTAACAAAAATAGAAGAAGAACAATGGGAAATCAAAGATGGTATTGCAAGTGCAATACACAGTTTTAATCCATACTTGATAAAAACTTCAAAAGCTAAAATAAAATCAAAGATAGCGCTGTTAAACGAATTAAAAAAACAATATAATGTTAAATAAAAAATCGGGCATATTGCCCGATTTTTATTTTACTAACCCTAATCTTATTTGGTCAGCCAGCAGTAATATTTTACCGCGTTCCACTTCGTCAAAATCTTCTAAGATTTTAACAATGCCTTTAATTTTGATATCTTCAGCCGTTTTATTTTTGTGTAAGTGATATTCATAAATGTCTTTATTGTTTTTTGTGCGTGAAAATGTGACGATATCACCGCGTTGAACCTCTGTTTGACCAATGCCGTATGATTCATAATAAATTTCCTTCCATACGGGGCTGTATGCTCGTATCTCGGTTTTTGGTGAATTGATGTTGTGACGGTAAACCACAGATGTCACAACTGCATCTTGTTTTTCTTGATTTATAAAATCCCTTAATTTTTCTTCTGCTCTATGTAAATCAAATCCGGTCATATAGACACAAGTATTTCCGCGTTTTTGACGTAACACAGGAACCACATCACCCGGTTTATATTTTGTGCGCCAACCATCCCAATAGATTGAACCATCAAACCGTTTTGTGAAAAATCTCCCCCACAGGTCATTTTCTAACCATACGCCACTATCATCGATACTGAGAATCGTGCTAAACTGATGATTTTCGTCTTCGTAATTTTTGTATTCGTATTCCATATAATTAACTCCTTGCTATTTTCCTTTTTTATAACACAAAAACAGCAAAAGGCAATAAAAAAAACGCCCAAACGGGCGCATTAGATTATTTTTTGCTTGGCTTTTTTGTTAGTAATAAAATCAATGCGGTTGCCATGCCTGTAACAAATAAAACCGCCGAGGGAAAGAACATCCACTCATCTAACAAACCACACAAACCTAATAAACTAAACAAAATAGCAAAAACAGATACGATATTTAAAAATACTTTCATTTTTGTCTCCTTTCTATATTGCTATTATATCATAAATTATATAAAAAACAAACACCGCCAATTTGGCGGTGTTTGCTATATGGTAACAAGATTTTACTTCTTTTCAGTGAAATCTGCATCTGTGGTATTGTTATCGCCATTATTTGATTCAGATGCACCGGCATTTGCCTGTTGTTCAGCCTGGGCGGCTTTATATACCGCTTCGCCTAACTTCATGGCTTTTTCTGTTAATGCATCGGTCTTTTCTTTTAATGATTCAACCGTTGTATCGTCTTTTTTCAATTCAGCAGCCAATGCATCTTTGGCATCTTCAATTGCCTTGCGTTCATCCGCAGAAACCTTGTCACCGTGTTCTTTTAATGATTTTTCAATACTGAACACAGCCGTTTCTGCCTGGTTTTTGGCTTCTACTAATTCACGTTTCTTTTTGTCAGCATCGGCATTGGCGGCGGCTTCATCAACCATACGTTTGATTTCATCTTCGCTTAACCCCCCGTCTGATTTAATAGAAATCGCTTGTTCTTTGCCTGTGCCTTTATCCTTGGCGGATACATGCACAATACCGTTCGCGTCAATATCAAAAGACACTTCGATTTGTGGCATACCGCGTGGGGCAGGTGCAATGCCTTCCAAATTAAATTGACCCAACAATTTGTTATCAGCTGCCATATCGCGTTCGCCTTGGAATACACGAATTGTCACCGCAGATTGATTATCTTCGGCGGTACTGAACACTTGTGATTTCTTGGTTGGAATTGTTGTATTACGGTCAATCAAGCGCGTAAATACACCACCCAATGTTTCAATACCTAATGACAAAGGTGTTACATCCAACAATAAAACGTCTTTTACGTCGCCTTTCAAAACACCACCTTGAATTGCAGCACCCATTGCAACCACTTCGTCTGGGTTAACACCCTTGTGTGGTTCGCGACCAAAGAATTCTTTTACTGTTTCAACAACCTTTGGCATACGTGTTTGACCACCAACCAAAATCACTTCGCTGATGTCAGATTTAGATAATCCGGCGTCACGTAAAGCCTTTTCGCATGGCTCAATTGTTTTTTTAATCAAATCATCAACCAAAGATTCCAACTTTGCACGGGTAAGCGTAGTGTTAAAGTGTTTTGGCCCCGTTGCGTCTGCTGTCAAGAAAGGCAGGTTAATATCAGCCGATGTTTTGGATGATAATTCGATTTTTGCCTTTTCAGCGGCTTCTTTCAAACGTTGCAAAGCCAATTTATCATTTGATAAATCAATACCTGTTTGACCTTTGAATTCTTCAATCAAATATTTCAAAATACGTGCATCAAAGTCGGAACCACCCAATGCTGTATCACCGTTGGTTGATTTCACCTCGAACACACCATCAACGATTTCCAAAATAGACACATCGAATGTACCACCACCCAAGTCGTACACTGCAATTGTGCCATTTTTATCTTTATCCAAACCATAGGCCAAAGCCGCAGCAGTCGGTTCGTTCACAATACGTAAAACATTCAAACCAGCAATACGACCGGCGTCTTTGGTTGCTTGACGTTGAGAATCGTTAAAGTATGCTGGTACAGTAATAACGGCATCTGTCACTGTTTCACCCAAATAATTTTCAGCATCTTTCTTTAATTTTGCCAAAATCATAGCGGAAATTTGTGATGGTGCATATTTTTTACCATCCATTTCAACCCATGCGTCCCCGTTGTCGCCTGCGACAATCTTGTAAGGAACACGTTTTTCAATTTCTTTGACTGCAGGGCTGTCAAAACGTAAACCCATAAGTCTTTTGATTTCATAAATTGTGTTTTCAGGATTCGTAACAGCTTGGTTTTTCGCGGTAATACCAACCAATTGATCGCCATTTGATGTTAATGCCACAACCGATGGTGTTGTGCGTTGTCCTTCGCTGTTTTCGATGATTTTTGGATCTTTACCATCCATAAAAGCCATCGCGGAATTTGTTGTACCCAAATCGATACCTAATACTTTTGCCATAATATATGCCTCCTTAAAATATTTTTTGCTGTGACAAATATAGGTACAATAAAAATGATTTCAAGGGGATGTAACAAAATAATTATCGGTTTAACATCCTAATATTACATAAAAAAACCGCCCAGAAATATTCCTTGGGCGGTAATAACAATATTGTTGAAATATTATTTCTTTGCTGGTGCCGCAGCAGGTGCAGCAGCGGCAGGTGCAGCTTTGGCATCTGCTTCTTCTGGCATTTTACCACCGATTGTGACGAATGCCAATTCTGCCTGGTGCAAGCCTAATTCAATACCAGCTGGTAAAACCAAGTCAGTTCCGTGAATCACTTCGCCGATATTCAAATTCGACAAATCAACAATGATTTTTTCTGGCATGTCATGAACCAAACCACGTAGAGCGACCTTACGAACAGCAAAGTTCAAAACACCACCCAATTTCAAGCCCTTGGATGTGTCGACATTTGCCAATTCCAATGGAACGCTGACGGAAACAGGTTCTTTGACATTAATACGTTTGAAATCCACGTGAATAACGCGATCGGACACAGGATGATATTGAATATCCA
>Ga0310696_10001366_pt1 | contig 35535 bp, 62 predicted proteins | sample AusTroGonzalo_MG_4_FD_203885 | JGI IMG/M metagenome (GOLD analysis project Ga0310696, IMG submission 203885) | Bovine rumen microbial communities from tropical cattle in Woodstock, Queensland, Australia - Gonzalo_02 (v2) (version 2) | ecosystem: Host-associated > Mammals > Digestive system >... | reverse complement strand
GACCTTCTGCCATATAAGCATATACAGCATCTATATTGTCTGCTTCAAAAAAGTAGACATTATCACCGTTACCGCAATAACCGTTATCGTATTCACCAATAAACTTCATTTCTTTTCCTCACTTTCTATAATAATTATATCATAAATTCTGAAAAAAGTCAAATATTTTAAAGCTTTTCCCATTCTTCATCAGAATAAGATTTTATTTCCTTTTTTGTTTTGGGTAAATTATATTTAATACACCATTTTCGAATAGCATTATCAGAAACATTAAACATTTTTCCTATCTAAATAAAAGGAATTGTTCTAATTAATTGTTTTAATTCTTCTCTTGAAATTTTAAATGTCATTCTATTTTTAGAAGAACAAACTGAACACCGAGTAGCATTTCTTGATATTTCTTTTCCGCAATCTATGCAATAAGCTATTTTTTTATGATAACTTCTGATTGGATAAGTATATCCTTCTAAAACATATGAAATACCTCTATTTATTAAATCAACTATTTGCTAAGATGTATTATATTTATTTGCTATTTCTTGCTAAGTTAAGTTGCCCATTTTTAATAATTCACATATTTCAACAATCTACTCTTTTGATAGTTTTCCCGACCAAAACTTCTCTGACCCTCCGTCAGTTTGATTGTAGCCATTGTTATAACTATTATAATATTGTATCCAATATCTTTCTTTACTATTTAACAATTCTTTACTACATTCTTCCAAAATCTCAAATGAAAAATTTTCTATACCATACTTTCTAAAAGATTGATATAAAGGATTATCATAAGACTCATCATTTGGATTATATGCAGTATTCTTATGGCGTTTCCAGCGACTTGCTATATTAATGGACTATCCTATATAACATTTTCCATTTACTTTATTTGTAATCTTATAAATTCCTATCATATTAAATACCTCCCAAGTATTTTATTCCCAAAATAATAAAAAGAGGAAAAATGTTTGGGAGACATCTTTTCATTAAGTGCGCGACTACTTAACTATTCCTCTTAAAGCTTCCAGTCTTATTCGAAAAGACACCTACGACTTACAAGGTCGTTAGACTACCATTATCCTATGGAAGCATATTGGCAGGTCCTACTCGAATCAAACGAATACCACTAATTTTGGAGATTAGTATGCTACCATTACACCAAGAACCCATATAAAGACACAGATAGGAGTCGAACCTACGCTCAGGCGGTTGCAGCGCCCTGCCTTTCCACTTGGCTACTGTGTCATATTTAGCTATCCAATCTCCGTCCTAAACGCCCCAGTCTACTTTTTATTCGTCAACTTTAGTGAGGTAGCTACTCCTCATAGACTCTGGTAATAGCACATCGTATCCATTGTTATCAAGGCTGTGCAGTTCTGCCCGAGATTGGTAACCTTGTACTTCGGCATAGCTAAAAATACCTCTAGCAGGGGTCGAACCTGCGGCTCGCACCTTATGAAGGTGATACTCTACCAACTGAGTTATAGAGGCATATATTTGTGTTTGTTTTGATTACTGGCGTCGACGCAACTCTTCTGACAGCTTATGGCTGACAAACACGCCCCACCCGTGTGGGAAACAACAGCCCGTGGTACGACCAATGAGAGTCGAACTCATATCGCTCGCTTATAAGGCGAGTGCTCTCACCACTGAGCTATGGTCGCATATACTGACTAGGTATGATTAAGGCGGCTCTTACAGCGATGGCGAGCGCTGACAAGTCTAGTCTTGACTCAGCTTCCTTACAGTAATCACCAACGTGCCTGTGAGGCACCACTCATAATCTTTTTTATTTAATAGGAACAGGTAGAGTCGAACTACCATTACTACCTTATCAGGGTAGCAGTCTCACCATTGACTTATGTTCCCATATGGAGTAATCTCGTGCTCCACCCGCCGCTTCCATTATTTTCAACCCACGGTGGTTACGGAAGCCGTGGTGTACGAGGCATAGCATTTATTTATCGGTCGCTCTCGCTTACCCCGATATATTTAGTTCATTCTACTTGTTTTAGAAAGTATTGAGAAGAACTTAATACTCAAACAATCTCATACTTTAACCCTTTTATTGTCTTGGAAGACTATATATCACACACCATAGTGGTGCGGTTTTCTTAAAACTTTGCAAGGAAATTAAGAAAAACCACTTTCCACTTATTTTTTCTTACAAAATCAATAGCCCATTCAGTTGCAGCCCACTCTGAAGGGAGATTATAGTACATAGCCTGAACTTCTCTATTGCCCTTAACTACATCATCACCAAGTATAGCGCAAATTGACCTAACAAACTGTGCCTGCTCTTCATCTTCTATACCGCTATTGGTATAATAATGTCCAAGTTCGTGAAGTATAGTCCACAGCTCATTAGAAATTTTATCAGCAAACTTGCACTTATGAGCAGTTTTAAGATGATAGTTAAAACCAAATTCATCATCATTAAAGTCATAACCTATTATAATTTTGTTGTGTGCAAAATCAAAGCTGGTCGAATCAGTAGTATCTATCTTAACTTTAACATTAGGTGCAAGTATTTTAACCACTCTTTTAAAACCAAACATAAAATCTATCCTTTCTTTATCTTACTTTTATAATAAGACCGTAATCTATATCTTCTTCTATAAGAATTTTTTTCTCTTCCTTTAAAGAAGTGATTGCGATAATAAAATTATAGTCTATTTTTAATCCTGTTCTTTCTGCAATATAATTAGCTTTAGTCCAATAGTCAAGAACATCTGTTCTTTTTGGAGCATTTGCTATTAAATCATTGTAGATAATAGACTTTAACTCTACTATTTCAGGCATTATTTCTATGTCTCTAAATGGTTTCATAAATTTTGACCTCTTTTCTTTCTTTTCTATAAATATTATATCAAAAATTTTTTAAGAAGTCAATTTTTTTTAAGATTATTTTATAAGTCCTCTTGCAATCTCCATAGAAATTCCTGCACAAATCTTTCCAAAATCTTCAATTTGCGCTACTGTTTCTGGCTCTTCCTTTACACAATCATTATAAATTGCACGAGGAAGATTCTTAGCAATAACACCAAGATTATGCTCGTCCCAATCAACAGGAATAATATCATCTTCAATCATTTTTTCGATTGCCTTAACAACTCTTCTCTCTGTTACAATAGTCATAGCCAAAGCCTTTGCAGCTTCTCTTGCCGCAAGAGCTTCAGTATCAATCTCTTTATGCTCTTTGCTCTTATGAACCTCTGAAAACTCCTTTGCAACAATCTTAACATACTCTGGAGTTCTGCTTGACTTATTATCAAGTCTATCCTGTGACTTAACTACAATTCCTTCTCCAGAAGGCTCGGCATCCATTTCAGTCTTACCAACAAAAGCATATACATCTTCCCAAGTCGTGAACTCTCCGTCAAAGAACAATGGAACAGTTTTAAATCCAAGTGCTCCTGCAAAAACCTTTGTTCGCTCCCACGGCAGGTACTCTTCAGTCTCTGTATCCCAAACATCAAATACATAGAACTGCTTCATTCTATCTTCTGGATAACGAATAGTATGTTTACAAAGCCACTCACCGAAAAGAATATAGCGAGTTCCAAGAGTATTAACAATTCCAGTTTTATCCCAAGCTTGAACATACTCGTAAAAACCCTGAAGCGTATTAAAAGGTGTCAGTTCGTTACGACGAGAGAAACAAATAACATTACCCTCTTCATCACAACGAATAGACGCATTAGCGCCGTCAATCTTCTCTGTTATTGTAATATGCTCTCCTTTTGTAAAACCTCCAGCATACTTGTCCTTGAGGCGCTCAATATCTTTATATTTCTTTTGTACCATATGAATTACTCCTTTCTTTTTAATTATGGATTTTATTATAACACTTTATTATATTTTCTTTAGCTTCATTATGAGAGTTCGGTTTAAAAACTTTATCTGCAATAGACAAAGCATTATCCAACTCTCCTTTAAAAAGACAATCAAAAATAGGATATAGTGCCTTAAATTCCATAAAAAGAACAAAATATTCTCCATTACGTTCAAAAGCAGAATGATAACCAATCTCATTCATTAAAAATAACATTGACGTTGAACTTATGGTATTATCTGTCCAATGGTCTTTAAGCCAATCCCAAGACTGAGCTAACTGTGTCTTTTTATTATAGTTAATTTCTGCTGCTTTAACAGTATCTTCATTGCCTTCTCTCAAGAAAGAAAGCTGATAATCTTCCCACCACGCAGAACTACCACTTCCGTCAAGAAATGTTAAATCATATTTGCCACCAAAAATTTTGGTAATAATAGCTTCTTTACCAATGTGCGGGTCTGATGGGTAATCACTCCAATAAGGTTTGATAATTTTAACAATATCGTATTTTTTAAAACTCATTTAACATTCCTTCCTTTCTCTCATTTTTTCTATAAATATTATATCAAAAATTTCTTAGAAAGTCAATTTTTTTTAATCTGTTCCTTTAAGCATTGCTTTCTTCTTTTTATATTTTAAATAAGACTTATTAACTCTTGTTACTGGATTGACTCCATACCAAGTGCCGCGCTTCGAATTGTTATAGGCTTTCTTTTCTTTCTTTGTCATCTTATCGTAATCCTTATACATTTACCTCGCCTCCATTTGTAAATTAAAAGTAGATTTTTTAAATAGGTTCTCTAAATTTTTCACTATAAATATTATATATAAAAAATTTTTAAAAGTCAATAAAATTAAAGCCATAGAATTAACTATGGCTTTAAAATTAGTCATTATGAGAAGTATATTTTAACAATATTTCTTCTATATTATCTAAACTACATACCTCATGTGAAGGACAAAAGGTATCTTCATTTTCATCAATAGTCAATTCTGTTTCATAAGACCAAAGACTTATCTGTTTCATTATTTCTATAAATTCTTCAGGTGTTAACATTATTTTCCTCCTTAAAGCCTCTCTCAATAAACTTTGTATTCCACATCATAGGCGGCTCAGTTAATATACATTTCTTACAAAAGAAACACGGGCAATTTTCACATTCTGAACAAAAGCAAAAATCCGAGATAAGATTTATTGCATTAAGAAAATTCTCCTTTGAAATATTCTGTTCCATTATTCTTCCTCCTTACCTTGCGCCGCCCTTCAAAGTTTACTACAACTCTATCAAAGCTGCACACTTTTAATATCTATAAAATCCCAATCTACATTCACACTCGCTGCAAATATCGCAGCTGGTTCAGTATAATCGAACACTTTTACAAGAAACTCTGCAACTTCACACTCAAACTCGTCCTGCTTATCTCTAAGGAACTCTTTTATCTTATCTACTGTCACTTTATCATCAAAGGCATAATAATTAACTATGCAAAATTTTGCGAAGCGCGGCACATCGTAAGTTACTTTAATATATTGCATCAATCTTCCTCCTCACCCAAACTTTTAAAATACTCTTCCCTCTTTATTGTATAAAAATCTGCAAGTTCCTCAAATTCTTTTTCACTAAGTCCAAAAACTTCAAAATACGCGTGAGGATAACAAATGTCTATTGTTAAATTATTACCTCTATAAACAGTTGTCATAGGATCCCCGACTATATTTCGAGTATTAAAAATTCCCAAATCTGCGCTAGAAATTCTCTCACTAATTATAATTTTTGCTATATCCAATTTAGTCAATTTAGCCATTTTCAAAACTCCTTTCTAACTTTTCTATATATATTATAACAAAAATTTTTAAAAAAGTCAATAAAAAAAATAGGTCTATAAAATCTTATAGACCTTAATGAGCTTTTATATCGACTGAATGTACTGCCATTATATCATTATAAAGATGTCCGAGTTCTTCTATTGCTTTTGCGTGCGCTTTCTCACTTCTCTTCCAAGACAACAGCGGCTCCATATGGTAGTAGATTATATTGATAAAGTCAAGAGCCTCCTCTAAACTAAATTTCATATAATCTGCATAAAATAAACCTAAATAGCTTCCGTAGTTCTGATGGTTGTAGTAATGAGCTACACCATCTTCACCATAAGACTTAACGTAGGGCTTACCTATATCATGAAGGAGAGCAGCGGCATAAAGATAGAAAGGACAACCTGCTTTAAACTCTTCCTGTATAAGCTCTCCTGCTTTAAGCATATGTTCACCTATTGAAAGAGAATGATGAGGGTTATCGTGGTTTATCTGTACTGCGCTCTCAAGAGCAAGGACAGGATTATAAAAATTAGCACTATTGTCATAATCATAAATAATAGAAATAAAATCAAAGCCTTCCGTGTAATGAGGAGGACACCAATTCTTTATCATTCTATTGATAACATCAGGACCTACGTGACGGTCTCTTTCTTCATCTCTCTTTTTGCAGATATATTCTGGAACTGCCATTACTATTGCCATTGATTTAGGATATTTTAAATCTCTAAGAAGAGTCTTTCTTCTCTTTTTAGATATATTTGTCGCATCAAGAATAACTTTCTTTTCTGCTATAAGACCTTCTTTAATTCTTTTATTGACAACCTGAAAGACCTTATCATTGTGAGACTGGTCATTAGCATCGCCATAGAACTCTTCTCTTATAGCATCAGAGGAAACAATAGATATATCATCATTAACTTCTGCGAGCTGTTTTGCAACGAAGCTTTTCCCACTTCCAGGGAGTCCAACCATTACTATCAACAGTGGAGATTTTATTGCTCTTACTGTATCGTTTATATCCTGAAGCTGTTTCCAAAATGCTGGATTTATTATCTTCATTTTAATCCTCCTTCCCTATTATATTTCCATAATAGTCCATTTTCTCCGCATCTTTTATATCTATCCATTTAATATATTTAATAAAATCTTCTATAAGATATTTATTTGGATATAACCAAGACGCGCCATGCGTCTCAGAATAAACATACCATAACTTTTCTAATACTTCTAAATTACAATTTATTACCCAATCTTTTTCATTAAGATAGTTTATAATCTCTTTCATATGTTCAGGGTGAGAAAATTTACTAATAACTTCCATTTTAATTCCCCTTTCTTTATAATATTATACTATAAATTTAAAGAAAAGTCAAACATTTTTATTCTTCGAGTTAGGATAATCGCTTATTTCGTCTTGACTTAAATTTAAAGTTGTTTCGTTATTGTAATCTTCCTCATTCATTATTATCCAGAAGCTTACCCCGTCTCTTTTAATAGTAACCCTTACATCATCCTGCTCTAAGTGTTCAACATGAGTAACTTCATACTCTTGTTTTGTTCCTGATGAAAATGAACCAATGATTAAAAGAACTCCAACAATGGTCATAAGAGTTGCCTCGACAATAAAACTGGTATCTCTATCAGTAATAGAGAAAATCATTCCCACAATACCTACTATACAAACAGCTGTACCAAAAACTAAAAACAATGTTCCCATTCTAATCATCCTTTCTCTATATGAGCGTCATAGATTACGACTTTAACATTATAATCACATATATCATTTTTATTATCGTTTAAATTTACTACGAACCAATCTTCTTTGTATCTCTTTTTTAAGTGGTTTAAAAGAGAACCTAATGAAAATATACTAATTCTGTAGTATTCGCTATAAGTATAATCACTTGCTCTTGTAACTCTAACTACTATCTCCTCTTCCATATATTTAGCTTCGAACTCTTCCATTTTAGTCCTCCTCTTCTTCCTCTTCTTCATCATCAAATACGGAGAAAAACATAGATAATATTATCCATAACATTACTTTAATCCTCCTTAGTATTTTTGTATTTTGCTAAATCTCTTTTACTAAGACCAATAGTATCTTCTCCACTATATTCATCTTTATCCATTATTATCCAAAAAGTTTTTCCATCTTTTTTTAATGTTAATCTTACATCATTATATTTGAGATACTCAACATCAACTACTTTATAACCCGTATCTTTTTCTGTATAACAAGCATTATCAATAACTATTCCTGTAATGCCTAATGCTATAAGAATAGTACCTATAATTGATTTTTTAATAAATACTTTCATACTTTGTGAACCAGATACCATTAATCCCAATCCCACTCCTATAAAAACAAGTGAAAATATAATTAATATTACTATTCCTACCACTATTCTAATCCTCCTTCGCGTCGCTGATCTGTTTACCTTGACGCTTCCAGCGAGGGTCGCCGACAGCATCAATTCCCCTTTCATATAGAAGGTGCGGCCCCGCGGAGCGACAACGTTACGGTTCAATTTTATAAAACTTCATACGCATATTAATATCTTCTGGCGGTTCAATCTTTCCATAATCATATGCTCTATAAAAATAGAACTGATATTTCTCAGTTGTTAGATTAACAAACTCACTAAACTGTTTCTTAGTACCGTCAGGATGTCTGTCTTTCCATCTTGCAACAAACTTTTCTACAATTTCTATCTTATATTTAGCATTTTCAATTTCCTTCTTCATATTATTAAAAGCATCTTTATATCTTGGAAAATAAGCTAAAAACTCGCTATCTTCTCCTGTTTCTAAAAGTTCAAATATTCTCTTTCTACCTACATTACCATTGTTCAACCAGTGGTGAAGTTGGAAGTAAGTTTCAGTCTTTATCTTAACTCTATTAAAACCAGAGTCTTTTACAACAATGCCTTCTTTATCATCGCCAAAAGTTTCAACAAATTTTTTAAAATCTTCCTTATTACCCTTAATAGGATATAGCTTAGGCATTTCAAAACCATTCAACCACGCAATCTTAAAATCTATATATTCTTCAAGAGTACGGTTATCTCTTGCAAGCAAGAAATAAAGTTTAAAATCTTTATACTCAACAACCTGCTGATTATGAGGAGTGCAAAGTTCAAAAGTATAAGTTATATTTTTATTAAGGCTATTAAAGTTAATAGGATTATCTTCCAATGCTCTATCTATCAAATCCTTAAAAGTCTTAAATGCTCCGTCACAAGGCGCATCTTCAGCATCTATACAACCATTAGTAGCAACTCTCCACTCTCCATTGTACCAATAGAAAGATATAAGCGAACCATCCATCTTTTCAGTTGCTACCGCAGTTTCCCAATCTATATCTGCCGCGTGCTCTTCACCAAGATTAAAGAACTTATTGAACGCTATTCTTACTACTTTCCAAGTTCCCTTTTCAAGTATTATTCCACGCGCTTCATTACATATAGGCTCATTAAAATCAGATACTCCCTGAGTATATTTAAAAAGGACAAGATTATCCTTTTCTTTTATTATAAGCGAATAAGGAGGGTTAGAAAGTTTTTCTTTCCAATCCTCATTCTTCATTATAAAATCTTGCAGTGCAAGCATTACTAAATCTCCTTTCTTTAATCCTTTACTACTTTATTCCAATCAAGTTTTTTTCCACAGTTGTAGCAATAGTTTGCCTTATATCTATCAATAATTATCTCGCAGTATCCGCAATAATAATGATTTGCTGCTTCTACTACTGGTGTGGTATTATCTTTCTCTTTCTGGTAAAGTTCTCTTGCATACTCATCGTGTGTCATTTGTTATCCTCCTTATCAAAGATATATAAATTTCCAATCTTTAATAGCTCTATTAGTCCTATATCCGTCATCATCAGAACATATTCTTATATAATTTCCTTCATCTGCAAACTCCTCTGTCATTATAGGAACTGCAAGGCAAAGAGGTCTTTCAAAACCTGATGCACTATATCCACATTCACTAGCGTGTGTAACTTCTTTATCTGCAAGCTCTGGATGTCGTTCAAGTAAAATAGTAAGTCCTTCAACAAGTTCACAAAAAGTCAAATTCATTTCTTTTCACTCCATTTCATTTTAGTTCTACAATTATTGCAGTGCGGCACAAGGTAAGCAATTAAATGCCCGCACTTCGGACACGCATACCAAGTCTTTCCATTACTTGTATATGCGTATTTGGGTTTAAGGAAAATCTCTTTATGGTTCATATCTTATCTCCCTTATGTTCTCGTGGGAATACCCGTGTCTACGAACATCTTTTCCACATTGAGGACAAGTTGTTTCAAAATAATTTATTGCATCGAAAGTAAATTCACTAGGCTTCTTTAAAAGACAATATTCATCTGTTTCAAAAAAACAGCCACAATGGTCGCAAGTAAAGAGTTCTTGTGGTGGGTCGAGCTTCTTACCTCGTATTATTATATTCTTCATTCTACTCTCTCCTTAATACATTGGCATTTGTTTAGGTGGCGGGAAAACAGGAACATAATTAGAGTAATCAGATATTATTACAGTATTATTACACTTAGGACAGGTGTCTATATATTTATAAATATCACACCCGTCAAGAGTATCTATATGTGTTTTAAATTCATCACTTTCAAATTTTGTATGACATTGATTACAAGTAAAAGTTTTTATTTCTTTAATTATCTTCTTCACTCTTCTTCCTCCTCGTACTTCAAGTCCATAATTGCGCCACAATTAGGACATATATCTTCATCATATCTATTATCTCTATTGCATACACTACACATCCAGCCATTAGAGCAATCTTCCCAATAACCGTGAAGTGTTAGTTTCATATCATACTCAGTATAAGATAATAATTCTTTTCCTACTGGTTTTGTTCTTAATAAACAAATTTTATCTTTTGCAAAATTTGGTCTATAACCACATATTTTTAATTCAATATCATAAAACTCTTTTAAATTATTTTCAAAATATGCAACCGCCTCTTCTTCGGTTTTAAACTCTTTATCATATTCAAAATAAAAGAATCGTTTATTTGTAGCAAACCAAGTGCAATCATCAGGACAATATGCTAATATGTATGTATCAAATTCTGTGCTAAAACTAAATCCGTCTGGTATTTTCTTATATCCCATATCAATCCCTCACTGTCTCATATTTATATATAATTTCCTTACACTTATTACATTTCGCACTATAAGTAATATGATTTATACGGAGTATAGTATCATAAGACTCTTCAATGTCATACTTTGTTGTTGTTACAGTATTGCCGCACTTACACTTAAAAATAATCTCCTTTTTCTTCTTTCCAAATATACCCATATTAAATCTCCTTTCTTTATTTTCTATAAATATTATAACATAAAAAAATAAAAAAGTCAAAGATTTTAAACCTTTAACTTTTCTACGAATTAAGATAATGTCTTTACAATTCAATACTAAAATAAAAAGATTGGGGTACTCAAAAGAGCCGATTTATTTTTTTAAGTATTGCTTTAAATAATTCTTAATTAAAACAATATTCAATTTTTAAATTTATAATTGTTAGTGTGTATTTCATCCCCATTAGGAAGCTTAATAATTAATCCTGTTTTATCATCGGATATAAATTCGGTATCTCCTACTTTATATTCTATATTATCAATTACTATTGCTTTATGAGAATAATAATCTTTCTTTTGATTAGAAAAATGAATATTAGTAATTATAATAGCAAGTGAGACTACAACAGTAATAAAAATTATTGGTATAACAAACCAACCAATAATAAACTCCTTTCTATCATTTTTCTTTTCTCTTTCCAACCATTTCTCAAAATCTTTCAATTATTATCCTCTCCTTTTCTTTTTCTATAATAATTATATTATAAAATTTTAAAAAAGTCAAATAAATAAAAGAAAAGAGGGGAACATCCCCTCAATTTTCTTAACTCTGGTGGGCGTAAGTATCTCCCACATCTCTCAGGCAATACAGGAGCTACCTGTATTCCTTGTCGTCCACTCGGGTTGTAGTCCTCACGAAATTTACTACCTCAGAGTTATTAAAAAGAGTCAGACTCGTCCAGCTCTTTTACCCTCACTCCGCAGAGTTTCGGGGCAATTCAATTAATAAAAATTTTGTATCTCGTAGTATCTTGCAAAACTTTCAAAATCAAGATAAAACGGAAGTTTTAAACTCTTTTACCTTTGAGGGACTTCCAAAACCGAAAGGTTAGATAGTTTTTTAACTTTCACGGAAAAGGTGCTTCAACCACCGACCCATTGGTCTAGCGTGGGACACATTGAGCGCAAGTGGAAACAAATTAGCTATGCTAATTCAAGCGAAGAAGAGGTGTGCTAGGCTCTGTTCAATATTCCTTTTAACTTTTGGTGGGGTAAGGTAGAATAACCGACCACAAATGGCTGGTAAGTGTGCAATCGAAATTGCCTACCAGAACTGTTTATCTTTTAACTTTTAAGGAAGATTTGCGACCTTTGGATAAGGTAATATAACCGACCACGCATACAGTGCATTTTACTTTTTCAAGGAATTAAAGACACGCCTGCGATGTGAAACCCAAGAGTAGAAACTAGTACATTGGAAATCCCCTCCAACAACCTTATTGTAATACTCTTCTTAAAGGATACCCTTTTAACTTTGCTTGCAAAAGACTTTCGCCTTTTTCAAATGGGTAAGGTGGGATAACCGACCAATAATTCTTACTTATGATTTAGCTTGTAAAGCAAGTTTTTAAGCCAAATCTTAAAATTTCTCCACCACATCATAATTACCTTCCTCCTCTTTTCTTTTTACTATAATAATTATAGCAAAAAATTTTTAAAAAGTCAAGTTTTTAAAGGCTTAAATCACATCAATCTGACAACTTTTCATTACTTTAAGTGCCGCTTCGTGAAGTTCTGGAGTAACTCCTGCACAACATTTTGCATCTACTTCAATAGGAATATTAGGGAAAGCTGCACGGAGTATAAGTGCGTTCGATATTACACATATATCAGTACAGAAACCTACTATTTCAATTTTATGAATAGGAACTTCATTTCTGTGGATAAAATTTAATTCATTAATGTATTCAAAAGTTCCAAAAGTATTCTTCGAGTAAATAGCATATTCTTTTTTACACTTAATTACTTCCCATACATCATTTGGTAAATTTCTTCCCGCAGTTCCCATCTTACAATGAGGGATAGGGAGTTTCTTCCCTTCAAGAGTTTTAGGATAGTCATCATAATGAGTATCCATTGTAACTACCACATAGCCATCAAACTCTCTAATCTTATTTACTATATTAGGTATAGCAGCTTGTGCTTCTTTCGTACCCAGAGGTTCTGTAACAAAGTCATTCTGCACGTCTATCACGAACAAAACTTTCATTAAAATCTTCCTTTCAATATCTATATCCAACCTTATCATACATAGGCGCATAGGTTTTAATTTTATAATGAGTGACAGTACCAATCTTTTGCTCGGTGTTATCTTCTTCGATAAGATAAATATAGGCATTATCTTTGGTTATCGCTGTTCTTCCACGAGGATAAGTAAGACGCTTTGCTCTTTCCTCTATTTCTTTCATATTGTTGGTGTTAAGTTCAACTCGACCTCTTCCTCCAACAATAGCAAAAAGAAGTTTATTATTTTTAAACTTAGGTTTCATTTGAGCTATCTTTCCATACCATTTAATTTTATATTCTTCGTGAATGTCGGTTATAATTAAATGAGTTTTAATTCTTACTTCTTCCATAGTTTATTTCCTTTCTTCTAAACCTTTAAAAAAATCTTCTATCTCCTGCGTACATTGACGCTCTACTCTATCTTCAGTTCGTGGAGCGTTCTTAGACTTGTGTTCGGGGTTATTCTCTTTCCAACATTGGAGGAAGCATTTAGCTACTGCTTCCTCAGTTGGATATTCTTTATTACATACAGGACAGATGTACATTTTATCAATCCTCTCTTTATTTTACTATAATAATTATAGCAAAAATTTAGAAAAAAGTCAATAATTCATTTTATAACTATCCATTATATAGGCTCTTTTACAACGAATTTTACCTGCTTGAACAGTGATTATATCGTCGAGATTAATTCTTGCGATAAGCATTGTAGATGGTAGTTTTTTAAATCTTGCATCAATTCTATCATACATTATAGAGTTCCAATAAGTAGCATTAGAAAAATGAAGTCCAACACTACAAGGGTCTATTTTATCTATTTCTATCATCTTTTCAAGAGAAGAAGGTGTTGGACCTAAATAGTTACTATTCTGTTCCCAAAATATTTTTAATTGATTTTCATAATCTACCTCTACCCATTTTCCCACTTCATATTTAAAATTTTTATCGTAATTACTAGTTAAATCATTATTAACTTCTTTATACGCAATAACATAATCACCAATAGGACAAAGACCTGTTTGACACCTAATATTTTCTTTTAAATTTTTAGATAAATCAATGTTAACTACAGCGTTGCCTTCTATACGCTGACTATCTTTAACTACAGCATTACCAGTAATAACTGCTCGACCGCCAACATATGCACTATTTGTTACTATTGCGTTACCCTCAATTTTAGCATCTTCATTAATCGTTGCCAGACTATCAACAATTGCATTATCACCAACGAAAGCCCTGCTACGAACACAAGCTCCACCACTAACACGGGCGCATCCTAGAACTTCTGCTTGGTCTCTAATGACTGCTCGCTCACTTACAATAGCGATCCCCCCAACTACCGCTGAATTACTCACACGCGCATCATCTTTAACTTTAGCATTGTTACCTATATGTGCATTGCCATAAATTGTTGCCTTATCATATACCCAACAATTGCCAAAATGAGAAAGATTTTCTTCTTTTTGTATAAATCCTCCTAAATCTCCTTTTTTAACATCGCCAAAATCTCGAAGTGCTTTAATTCGATATAAATTATCTTTTATTTTAATCATTTCATATTTCTTTTCTCCGCCAACATTTACTATTTCTCTTAAAACTGTTAGAGTATTTTTTGTAATCATCTCTTAATCTCCTTCCAATTTTCTTTATGCTTTCTATCTTTCCCGTCGAATAGTTTTAAATCTTTATAAGTTTCAAGAACGATTTTATCTGGTATATGAGAAGACATTCGATAACCAGTAGCGTTCTTGATAATCTCGTGACTTGCATCAATTCCTCCAGTAATCTTCCCACATATAGTACATCTATCATAGAGGTAGAAATAGAAGAAATGCTTCTCACCAATAGTAAGCATATGACGAACTAAGATTTTTTCATATTCGTGTTTGTGGTCAGAGCGAGAAGCTCTTTTAAATTTCTTCATAACTATTCCTCAACCTTTCTGCTTACGCTTTTCTGCCGCCACCCAGCTTTTGTCACGCCATAACCATATCCTATGTAGGGGGAATTGGTAACGAGGGCGGCACCCGCCGTAGGCGTCTACGTAATCAATTATTATATGCAAAATAATTCTCAGTATTAAAACCTGCATAATCAATTATTTTAAACTGCCCATACTTATCAAAACCGTAATTTCCATTATGCAAATCATCAATACTGTCAAGTTCTCTAACAACTCTAAAACCCTCATCATATCCGAGTTGCTCAACAATCATCTTCGCAATCTTTATACCAAGACTATAAACATTGGCTTTTGTAGAAAACTTGTTACTTACACTAGTGTTAGTTGCCGCACCCCAACCGAGATGCTTAATTTTTTTCTGTACATATACAGGAATATTGTCATTATAAAGTCCAACAAATTCGTTCTCTGCAAGATACTGTCGAGTATCTTCATCTACGTCATTATAGTAATTAATTTCCTCTTCCATAGGAGAATAACTAAGTTCATAATCAAAAGTATCTTCAACATTCTCTCCGTATTCATCAGTATTAGTATATACTCCTGTCCAAGGGATTTTAATAACATAACTTCTATTTTTAGGGACAATAACAAGTTTACTACAACCACTCTCTATGTAAAAGTCTTCTTCCTCACTAAAAGATAAAGGAAGTTTACAATCTCTATCAAGAAAAATAGGAAAATCATAAGGATTATCACATTCATCTATTGTATATCTATCTATTAAAACTTCAGTTGCATTATCTCCCAATGCTTCTCTAACAAATTCCATTACATCTTTCTTATTAAACTTCATCATTTACCCTTCTTTCAGTACATAATTAAGTCTTCTATTTAACTCCTTAACAAGTTCAATTCCTTTATTCCAATCTTTCTTACTCCAAAGTGCAATGACATATCTAGTGCCCCTACCGAACAACTCAGCACCATATACATCTCTACACATTTTTAAATAATCTTTATATCCAAAACCGAAAAGTCTTGCACCAACAACTGCAAAACTTCCACCTTTTACTCCAATTTTTACTTTATCGCATTTCTCACTATCAAAAGCAATAAAATATTTTCCCTCGTGACAAGGTGACTCAACTAAACTAAAAGCCAACATATTAAATCTCCTTCCACAAATCTTCAATATCCTTAACTTCCTCAGGACTTAACCAACAGATATCTTCCCATTCAACTTTAATTTCCTCTATTGGTTTAATCTCCTTATCAAAAGCAATATAATTCTTCTTTGCTTCTACCTTATTCTTCTCTTCACTCAGTGCCGCCTTTATGTATTTACTACAAGTAGAGGCAGAAACTCCAATCTCTCTTGCTACGGCAGCGTAAGTACCAAGCTTATTATAAAGTTCAACCATTTGCTCAATTAATTCATTAGTAACTTTTACAGCCATAATTCGACCTCTTTTCTTTCTTTTCTATATATATTATATCAAAAAATTTTTTAAAAGTCAATAAAATTATAAAAAAAATTAGGGCAACGTCGCAACGCCACCCTTATAAAAACCTTAATTCGTTTTTTTCCTCTAAAAAAAATAGGGAAGACATCGCAACGCTTCCCTTACAAAAACTTTATCATGCCAAAGAACTCCTATGAGCCTTTTCGTGCCAAAAGTTTTTATGCTACGCTGAAAATACCTAGCTTAAGTTTTCTCTTGAAAACTTAATAAAAACTTATTGTTGGCTTCTTAATCCCCATACTCATACAATACTGTTATTATTCGGTCACAATGACGATAAGTCTGACCCCAACACCCGTCGATGCGAAGTTCTTACCGTAGAATAAAACTCTCAAAGCATTAAGAGGAATTTATCTACCTCCAACTTTCACCTATCATTCAGAAGAATATTAATGTTTTCCAAATAAACACTCATCATTTTCTAATGTAGTGTGGTCTTAGGCTACTCGTGCCGCCGTCTGGTTCCGCAAATATTTCTATTTACGTTGTAGACCAACTCCCCTTATTTTAGCGTTCCCAATATTTGCTCACAGATTGCAAGTCCGTGGTCTGTTGGGTTATTCCTCACCGAGGCGTCTATTACGGAGAGAACCAGCTAAGCTCACCTTATAGTTGATATTGTACTTGCGCTACTTCTTCTTTGTTGAATTATTCCTAACTCTTCTCATATCCCTTTTCAGTTCAATGATAGCACCCAATAATAAGTATCCCAATTATTGAATACTAAACAGTTCCAAAGCACCCTTGCAAGGCTGATTAAGCCCTCTACACAAGGTTACAATAAATTTTTATTAAGTTTTCAAGTTTCTTAACTTTACTATAATTATTATAGCAAAAATTTTTTAAAAAGTCAAGTTTTTAACTGGTATTGTCTTGACTTTAAATCACCCATACCAGAGTCGAACTGATGTCTCTGCCGTGAGAGGGCAGCGTCTTTGCCACTTGACTAATGGGCGTTATAATACTCCCGACGGGATTCGAACCCGTGACTCTGCCGTGAAAGGGCAGTGACTTGTACCGCTTGTCGACGGGAGCATATAGTGCACACGGCAATCCCTACGTGTGCTTCGGAACACCACAGATGGCTTTTAGTGGTCTGTTCCATTTACAGATCATAACACGCCAGCCCAGCGCACTGAGGGAATACGACTTCCGCTGAAGCTCCGCCATCTACCAATCGACGCTCCGCCCTTCGGCAGAGAGGGACTCGAACCCCACACAGATAACTTCAACTTTTTCGAGTGGCTTCTTCACTCACCAAGTTTATTGACATTGACAAGTCAGCCAAGTTTATCGACATTGACAAGTCGGCTGGTGCACGAGACGAGACTTGAACTCGTACGGTATCTCTACCGAGGGATTTTCTTACTACTCTATGTCGCCATAGCCACTAAAAAGTGTTGTAGTCTGGACTGAGTCTTAACCATATCTTAACGACTTAGGTTGGTTGTGTACAGTCTCTACACATAGATTTTAGGTGCTTATTTTTTCCTCGATAAGTTTCAGTAAGAGCGTGACAATTTGGACATAAATAACGAAGATTTGATAATTCATTATTATTATTATCTCCGTCAATATGGTCAATTTCTAATGAAATTTCTCCTCCTTGCCAATGACCATCACAGCCACAACAATCACAACGATAAGGTATAAGATTATGTCTTTCTACATACCCTCTCATTATCTTTTGAGTTACTGGACTATCTTTTACAAAAACTTCTTCAATAGAATACTTCTCTCTTGAACCTGTTTTATCTGGTGCATTTGGTGATTGTTGCCAACGCTGACCAGTAAAATGACTTACATCAATTCCAAATTCTTCGATTTTCTTCTTTAAGGTTTGTTGTGCGCCGCCGCTTACTTTGCGACCAGCTTTTCGTAAGACTTCAGCATAAGAATAACTACTAGCACAAAGTTCTTGTAACCATTCTTTTGTATATTTCTACATTTTCCTCACCTCAATTATAAGTAGGAAAACATAGAAAATACTCTAAAACTTCCGTCTACCTAAAATCCTTGCTCGGCGTTCTGTGTTCGCCTTCGCCGAATTAGCAACCTTCTACTTCTAAGGTTTCCCTTAGAGCACTCTCTATTGTTTCCAATAGTGTCATCTGATGATGACAGAACACACCAAAGTCCCTTGTGTCTGCCCATTCCACCACTCGTGCATATGACACTAGCTACTGCTAGCGTCAATAATAAGTTTTCCCCTGACTTCTTTCTATACCGTTTTCTCCGTTGGCTATCATCTAATATAGCTGGTGCAAAACTTTAAACCCAATGTTAACGGTTATTGCGAGAGGCAGGACTCGAACCTGCGACCTTCGGGATATGAACCCGACGAGCTACCACCTGCTCCACTCCGCCATATTAAGTTGAGAAATTTTTCTTTCTCAACTTTTCTATATTTATTATAACAAAAATTTTTAGAAAAGTCAAATATTTTATTGGTATTGATTTCTCAAAGTTTAATTTCTCTTAACTTTTCTATATATATTATAATAAAATTTTTTTAAAAAGTCAAATATTTTATTACCCTGTTCTGTTTACCTTGACGCTTCCAGCGAGGGCCGCGGGCAGCATCTGATCCCCTTGCATTAGGTCGCGAGGGCGGCACCCGCCGAAGGCGTCTACGTAAACCTTTTACTTCACTATCATTTTAAATAGTCCTCCCAATAAAAAGGCTATAACTCCAAAGTAATAAATTACTCTATCTCTTATTTCTTTATCAATTTTAGAAATCTTTTCCGCTATAAGCCTCATAGCAATAAAAAGCGGAAACAATATAAGCATCTGTCTTAAAAATACCATTCTAAATTTCTCCTTTACTTACTAAATCTATTTGCAATACCAGAAGCAGTATAACTCTCTGGCTTAATTAAGCAATCATAGCCTAAAGATTCAACCCAGTTAGTTATCTCCTTAATTAACTCTTTTGTTTTGCCTTTATGTCCAATATCACAATGGATATGGAAATTTAGGTTTAACTTTTCTATATCAATATCTTCATCAAGTAAAAGTAACTCAATATTGTCTAAAAATCCATTCGCATTTTCAAGGCTTCTTGATGTTTCCTCTACTATCTTTTCCTTTAATGCTCTAAATCTCTCTCTATATTCGCTATGGTAGAAGAAGATGCCGCCGTCTCCAACTTTATGTACAGCGATTACCTCAACTATTTTAGACTCACTATGTGTCTGGCTATCTGTACCAATAGTAATGTCATATTCTGCTTTTAAATCTTTCTTAATATAATCTGCAATTACTTTAATCATTTGATTGTAATTAACTTTTTGTCCATTACCACGGGTAAATAACTTTTCCATTTTAACTCACTATCCTTTATACTCCTTTTTATTTTTATAATACTTTTTAGGGAATTGTACTTGAACCTCGTTAATCTTCACTTCATCATCAGGCACGTCATAAACAAAAATCTTACAATCCTTTACCAAGTCCTAATGATTTTCAAAGTATTTATAAAGTTCTTCAATAGATTTACACCCATAAAGATATGATGTATCAATAGGAAAATGCACCTTCATATCTCTTGGGTATCCATAAAAACTACAATATGGACCACCACCGTCTGGGTGTTCATATCTATAAATCTTCATTTCAATTCCCCCTAAAATGGTCGAAGATGTCCGATTTGAACGGCTCTTCCACTTCCCAAAAGTGGCGTGCTCCCCTTACACTACATCCTCGATAAATCTGAACAGGTCGATTTGAACGACCACTAACAGAGCCACAATCTGTCGTGCTTCCATTACACTATGCCCAGCATATTTAATTAACGCCGCAGATAGGATTCGAACCTACATACCCTTTCAGGCTGGCAGTTTTCAAGACTGCTGCTCCACCAACTGAGCGACTACGGCATATAATTACTTATCATCTTCTATCCCTATATCTTTATCTCCTTGCTTTGCCGCACTACAAAGCGCCGAATAGAATATACCTACAAATCCACCAACAATAAAACCTATACCAAGAAGTAACATTATAATTCCTCCTTTAAATTTTAACTTAACGAAGTTGACTGGACTTGAACCAGCACGCCGTCGAAACGGTTACTCAGAGATTAGCAATCTCCTGCCTTACCAAATTAGGCTTACAACTCCAGATAAATACGCCAAGAGGGACTTGAACCCATCACGTCTCACGCATTAAAAGTGCGTTGTTTTACCATTAAACTATTGGCGCATATGGGGAGATTAAATTTTCTCCCACTCTTCCTCTGTATATTGATTTATTTCCTTTTTTGTTTTAGGTAAATTTTCTATAATACACCATTTTCTTATTGCATTATCAGAAACTCCATATTTTTTGCCTATTTGAGTAAAAGGTAATGTACGAATAAGATATTTTAGCTCTTCTCTATTGGGTCTTTCTACTATCCTCTAAGATAAAGCAAAACATTTAACACATTTTCTTCCCTCTGAAGATACTTCTGTTCCACATAAAGGACAATAATATTTTATATTTTTTGTCTATCTTAAAGGATATTTTTCTTTTTCATTATAATAACTATGTCCCTAATTTATATCTTTGATTGAAATTAGCGAAATATTAAACTTATTGGCAATATCTTTAAGTTCTATATTAGAATTTTTAATTAAATCTATTACTTGTTTTAATGTATCATAATTTAATTTTCCAAAATGATTTCCAGATCCTCCCGTTGATAAGTTATATCCTTTTTTTGGATTACAGGAGTCATAATATTGTATCCAATATATTTCTTTATCATTTAATTCTGCTTTTGAACATTCTTCTATAATTTCAAAATTAAAATTATTTAGACTATATTTTCTAATTGCTCGATAAAGAGGATATTCATATTGTTCACTATTAGGATTATAAGGAACTTGTTGATGTCTTTTCCAACGCTATTCTATATTAGAACTCTAACCAATATAAACTTTCCCATTAGTTTTATTAGTAATTTTATAAATTCCTATCATATTTATTCCTCCTGAATACAGGTGAGAAGACTCGAACTTCCACTGAGTAGCTTCTAAGACTACTGCCTCTGCCATTGGGCTACACCTGCAAGTGTCCCGCCATTTAACCTCTAACGGGCTGAGGGTGAGTTTCCTCACGGAAATACTATTATGGTGGTGGGCAAGGGGAGACTTGAACTCCCAACACGAGGCTCTTCAGGCCCCTGCTCTACCATTGGAGCTACCTGTCCAAATTTATATAAAGTGTCGTGGTAGTAGTTTCAACCTACCGTTTCCTCTATGGATTTCGTTTAAGTTCACACATCACGTTCCACGGACGAGGTCGCTATTGTCTTGCCAACTTTTAATACTTGTTCACCGACACTTATTATTTAATATTCTTCTTCCTCTTCATACTCTTCTTCTTCACACTCATAATAGTCATCATAGTAATCATCAATCTCATTATATCCACTATAATCAAGGATTACTAATCTACCATCAGAAGTAAAACCACAATTTCTATTAGTCAAATCAGTTATACCAAAATTCCTAATAAATTCAAGTAGTCTCCAAATCTCACTCTCTCTATACTTTTTAGAAAGTAAAAGTAAAGCTTCATCAGATACTCCCCAACATTCATATTTAGTATTAGCTTTATAATGTCTATACATTTTATTACACTCTTCTTTATTAGAATGATAAGTGTCATAAAGTATTCCATTATTCTGCTCAACTTTTTCACTAATATAAATAGGATAAATTTCTTCATTTACTTTGATATTCTTAAAGAAATAAGTTCCTGCAAAAAACTTGTCAACCTTATTTTCTATTGCTTTTTTATAAAGTTTTTCCTCAACTTTGCAATAATTCCAATCATCTTTATCGTCTTTGTCAATTGCCCTCTCATATGGAAAGAGTATTCTATTTACATAACAACCTGCAATATCATCGCCGCCACATAAAAACTCTCCGCCACAATTAAAAGGTATCTTTATAACAAAGTTATAATGATTAGGTACAAAAACCATTTTAGTTGCACCATAATGAAATGTCCATTTAGTTTTCTTTCCTTTATCCTTTGTAAAGAAAGAAGTATAAATAGGACAATCTTCCTCATAAAACGCATCCTCTGGATAAGGTACACAAAGTTCTCCATCTTCTACTTTACTAACTTTCTCTAAAAAATCTACTATATTATCTATAATTTGATTTTTAAGATTATTAGATATAGTAAAATTTTTCAAGCAAAAACCTTCTTTCTTTTAAGATAAAGCACCTAACCCGATTCGAACGGGCACCCCTTGCTTGGAGGGCAAGAATACTACCATTATACGATAGGTGCATTGGCTTCGGATAGAGGATTTGAACCTCTGCTGTGAGAGCCAAAATCTCAAGTGCTACCACTACACTAATCCGAAATAACTTCTGTGAAAGGACTCGAACCTCTACCGTGAGAGCCAGAATCTCAAGTGCTACCATTACACTACACAGAAATATTTACATAATTCTAAACCAAAAGGGAAACTCATTATGTCGTAGTTTTTATTTTCTATATATATTATAATAAAAATTTTTTAAAAAGTCAATTATTTTTCTTCTTCTTCCTTTTCCAAATCTTCAACTTTAGGAACTTTCATTACAATTCTTGGTGAAGTTACCTGTGGCACAGGGATAGCAGCTTTCAATAATACCCAAGCCATAAACAATCCAAGACCTTGTATCTTCTCAAAATTATATCCAAAAATCTTACTACTAATTAAAGCCAATACTACACACCAAAAGAACCAAAAGCTATACTTAATTATCCAACGAAAAAATTTTATTAATACTATTTGTACAGGTGTATACATTAAAAGTCCTCCTTATTAAACTCTTTTAATTCATATCCATTTTCTTTAAACCACTTTTGTAGAGGTATTCGTTCAGAACACGGATTAGTTGGTGTTTCATATACGATCAATACATAAACTGGCTCTTCCTCAAAGTCACTAGCAGCTTTAACTTTTTCTCCTAATACTTTAAAGCGCTGAAGTATAGAGGAAAACTCTAAGGATTTAAGCTGATTATAATAAGTTTTTAAAAATTCGCAGTTTTCTTTAGAATTGCACATACTAGGTCCGTGACATAAACCCTCACAAGCTGCGCCTGGGGCAAACACTTCTGCTCTAATTCCATTCCAAACTTTATTCTTGTCTTGGTATTGAAAAAACTTTCCCTTATTTAAGTGAAACCACGAAGGATCGCTATAACAAGTGGATATAGGTATCATATAAGGTTTAAAAAATCTTATTTGATAAAAATAGGAAATTAAAATTTTCATTTATATTTTTCCTTTCTTTTGGTTTCTTTTATATAATCTGTGAGTTCTTCTAAACTTGTAATAGTATCAATTCCATCAGTAGTTGAATATACAATTCCACTTGGCGTAAGTTGAGTATTTAATGGAGCATTTTCATATTTATCAACATAATAACGAACTGCCCAAGAATTAAGAGTAGAATAGTCTAAAGCGATTTTCTCTAAATCCATTTCATCTAAAAGTTCATTATTATCAAAAGTATGAGTTTCATTATAGGTATTATAAAACTCTTTTATATCAAACCATTTATCTTTTAAAATATTTCCAATACTAAGAATTTTACCGCCCCAACCTTCGGTTTTAACTCTACAATATTGTCCTTTTAAATCTTCCCAACATTCAACACCAACAGTATCCATAATTCTCATTAGCACTTCAAGCCCCGCCTCTGAACCACGAAAGCTTTTAGCACCAAGATAACCTTTACCTATACAATATCCTCCATAGTTACATCCCCAACCTCCACCGTCAAGGGTTATATAGAAAGTTAAACAACCATAATCTGCCATTGATAAAGATACTTTTGTTATTTTTGCATTTTTAATTTCAAGTTCTTCCATTATTTATCTTCCTCCATAATAGCTCCACAATGAGGGCATATATCTTCTTTTGAACTATTTTCTTCCATACAATGACTACATTGGAGATAATAGCCGTCTGGATTAACAACCCAATGTGCCTTAACAATAGGATAAGCAGCCTTAAAAACTCTATCCTATTCTTTTATATCTTTTAAAATTATTTCTACTAATTCAAATTTCTATTCTCTTGATAGTTTACTAATCTCGTATTTGAGCTGCAAAATCTTATTCATATAATCTATCTCCTTAAATACACTGCGCCGCCTCCAACAAATTATCGAAGGCGGCACGATTAATTATCTCATAGGTCTATATCCTCACTTTTATTTTCGCTCTTTGCTAATTCTTTCATCAAGTCCTCATACTTCTTGAGTCTTTCAAGCGCCATATACAACTCATATAGGAATGAATGAGTTGTTGGGTTATTTTCATCCTTGTTATTAATATCTGCTCTATTCTTTACAATTTCCATAAGAGTCTCGGTGTTCATTGGCGTATCTCCTTAATCTTTAATGGTCTTTAAAATTCTCTTCCACTTGGCAACAAGCTTAGCGTTCTTCTCCATATCTACTGAAAGCTTAGCTATGCGATTTTCAACCTCTAATCTGGTACGAGCCATTGGTTTTCTCCTCCTTATCATCAAGTGTTGTTTTAATATACCGTATTGATGTCAAATCTTTCTTATCTGCATTAACCACATCTACTACCTTTACCCTTGTGCCGTAGCACAGATAGTTATAATTGTCGTCCATCATCCGAATAATGTCTCCCTGCTTTGGTGGTATCTCCTCCTTATTAAGAGCATAGTCATAAAGTTTTCCTACAAAATCTTTATTCTTATTCTTAAATTGTACAGTGATATACATTTTTCTTTTCTCCTTTCTTTTATTCTATATATATTATAGAATAAATTTTTAAAAAAGTCAATTTTTTAATTCATTTTTCTTAGAGTAAAGTAGATATCTACTGTTTTTACTATATCTTCCCAATCTTTAACTCGAATAAAATTAGGTATAGCAGAACTAATTTTTCTATTCCACGGATAGTCAAGACATATAGAATAATAACTTCTCTCTCCAATTAAGTTATTAAGATAGTCGTCTATCATTATATCGAGATTAAGTAGGGTCTTTTGTTTAATTGTAATCATATGGTCATTAATATAAGTCCCCGATAGAAATGGTAGATTTCTTTTAAGGAATTTAATTTTCTTTTTAAGATTATCGGGAGTTGTACTTGTCACAAAGAAAATCTCATCACCCTTTTTATAAAGAGTTTCTATTCCCTTCGCCGCCCCCTCTATCATCTTAACTTTCTTCCACATAGCAGAGTCATGGAAAGCGAGACCAACAGTCCAACGATATTGTTCGGGGATTGACTTCTCCATCCAATACTCATTTATATCATCAAGAGAAAGAGTAATAGGAAGCCTTTCGTTGAGATATTCTATTACCGCCTCGCTTGTTGTACATATTACGTTATCTATATCTACTCCTATCTTCATAACTCCTCCTTAATTCCAGAAATGACCAAAGTATTTTCTAAAAAGTTCCCAAGCATCTTCTATATACTTTTTATCTTCTTCTGTCCAATCGCACCAATCACGAACAAGATAAACTTCAAATCCATAGAGAATTTTATTGATTTTATCAATCCAAAGTTTATCTGCATTTTCGTCGTGCCGCGCCCAATCTTCAGAAGTAAAATTGGTAGTATCAAGTTCCATTTCAACATACATTTCATTGGGAATACCATCGTGATTATCTCTGAAGTATGCGAGCCGCGGCAGGATAAACTTTATAATTGTGCGGTCGAGGTTCCAAGTATCTTCATAATGGAAACCATTCTCTTTATAGAAATCTTTAGAATTATTCATCTCCTCAATGTTGGGAAATATTCTATCATAGTCCTGCTTTTTGCAAAGGTCTACATAATATTTGTAATCTTTTTCCATAGGTTCTTTCTCCTTTATAAAACTACCTTGAAATCCGCAATACGGACATTTCAATGGCATATCCTTATCATCAGTATTTAATGCCAGTTTAAAATTTACTCCACATTGTTTACAACTATAAAATTCAAACCAACCATCATTAATTATTCTCCACCAATGCAAATTTTCTTCCATAGGTTTCATTCCTCCTTTTCTAAATTAATTATATAATAAAATTTTAAAAAAGTCAAATAAAAAATTGTAGAGCCGCAGTACAACTGCGACTCTACGAAAAGAAAGAAAGGTAAATATATATTAAAAAACTTGTAAGCATTTCTTTATTCTATATATATTATAGAATATTTTTTTTAAAAAGTCAATTATTTTATAAGTAAATGACAGGTAAACGAAGACAATCCTGTCCAAGTTCTCGTACTTGTTTTAATTGTCCTCGGCCTAGGACAACCAACCTCGTAAACGCCCTTGGGAAACTGCTGCGGAAGGATTCGAACCTTCGGTAAGTGGAGTTAGAGTCCACAGCCTTACCACTTGGCGACGCAGCATTATTACCTATGTTATTACATAGGAGTTATTTAAAATTAAGTTTCCTTAACTTTCTATATTTATTATACTAAAAAATTTGTAAAAAGTCAACTATTCAACTCGTTGTGCCGCGACTGCAAATCTTTAGAGATTTATTTTTCAAATTTTTGGGGCGCGGCACTACGTAAGTCCTAAGTTAATTGAATGTCAGCAGGTTTGCTAAACTATTTTTCTAAATATTTCTACCAACACTCAGGACATACGCACATCTCTTCATCAGTAGTAATAAACAACTTACTACAAAAACAACAAACACTTTCAAATGTTTCTTCGTAAATTCTATCCTTAATCATTTTACTAAATTATAAATCCAAACCTTATCTCCTGTTCGTCTAATATAAACTCCACTAAGATTTATATTACCTCCAGGTTCTCCATTAACAACATAGAAAATTCTTTCCTGTCCGTTTCTTCTTATATCTTCAACACTTGCAATAAAGTCCTTTGCTCTAACTTTCTTAATAGTATAATTAATAGGCTTAAGTGCAGGTCCGAGTTCCTCATCTTCAACCTTTTCTACATTAATTATCTTTAAAGTAAAATTAGACTTCAAATATTTAAGTGCAGTAGTATTATAATAATGTTCAATATTTCCAATATACATAGAAATTCCTCCTTAATCTAACTTATAAGCAATAAAAATTACATTATATTTTACCTCTATTTCTTTAAGTATTTTTTCTACAATATTCCAGTCGCCGCCCGCAAGACCACAACCAATATTATAAGGTATTGCTATTGGTATTTGGACATCATAATTAAACTTATTAATATCTCTATAATCTGTTATACTATCGACAAACCCCTTAAAAAGAGCTTTATAATCAGTATATGGTTTATCTCTACCATAAAAGTCCTGTCCAAAAATATTCATTATGGTATGGGTATTATCTTCGGTTGTAAGATTAAAACTAAGTCCAAGTGGTCTACGTCCAGTTCTTTTAACATAATTCTTTAATTTCTCTTGGTAATTTTGATAAATTTCTGGGTATCTTTCCTTAATTTGTCTTGCAACTCCGCCACCCATTACGCCTTGGCAATTTACTTGATGCGCAATAAGTTTAATTGGGGTATCCATCAAATTTCCTTTAATAACTATCATATATTCTTATCTCCTTTCTTAATTCTATATATATTATATAAAAAATTTCTAAAAAAGTCAAATTCTCAACGATACTGTAATAAAATACCTAGCATAACAAGAAATATTATTATAGCACCCGTTACTAAATTTAAAGTTAAAAATAATAAATTTAAAAAGAAACTCTTTATTTTTTCTTTCATAATTCTACCTCCTAAAAGAAGTAATAGGGAGGAATTAATCCTCCCTACTTATTTATCCTTGAACTGTATGTTCAATTCCACCGCTTGTTTCTACTTCTTCATCATCAATCTCTTCTGCAAGTTCTTTAATCTGTGCTTGGATTGCGAGTAGTTCTTGATTTAAAATGTCAAGAATAATTGGTCCATAGACTGTATCTTCTCTAACCTCTTGACCTTCTTCCTCATAAATCTTCTGATAGCAACCAAAGTTATATGAAGTTCCTCCGATCTTCCAAATACAATCTTTATTTTTATCTCTAAAGTTCTCAATCATTGTTTTGATTGCAGCAGCTTTTTTAGATAATTTACAAATCTGTGCTTCGACTGAAGCCTTTGGAAGAGGTGGTTCATCTGGGTGATGATGGTGATGATGAGGTGGGAATGGATATGGACATGGTGGATAGTCCATAGGCATTGGTGGTGGGGGAACGATGTAGATAGGACCGTTACACTCACACTCATTTGGTTTTAAGACTTTTTCTTCATTACAGTGATATACTTGAGCGAAGTCACTGTTGTATGGAACGTCTGCGTGCATAATATTTACCTCCTTTATTTTAATTTATTTAATATATATTCCTCATTTATTAAATTTAAATCAGTATAAGGAATTACAATTAACGGAATATTGTTTTCTATACAATACTTTTCTTTTTTCTTGTCTTTTATCTAAATATTCTCTAAAGACTCTTTTCCTACCCAGCCATTTATATAATGCTATTTTCCGTGATATTCAATTAATGCTTTTAAATTATTCTCTGTGTCAAAAATAGCAAAATCATATCTATAATAATGACCTTTTATTTGATAGAAATCTTTAAAAGTATATTCTTGAATAAATCTTATATTAAGTTTTGTTAAAATGTGATTTATCTTTTCTTCTCCTTTTGAATTGCATCGATAACAGCCACAATTATCTTTTTTATTATTTTTTAATTCCCAACTTGGTACGGAGATAATATTTTTATTACATCGTAAACATTTACATTTCCAATAAATTTTATTTTTTAATAAACTTGTTTCTTTATCTATCTCTAATACCTATAAGTGCTGAAAAGTTTTCCCTTTTAAATCTTCGTAATGACCCTCAATAAAATGTTGATTATGAGAGCAACCACAAGTTTTTACTTTGTTAATATTTGAAATGGAAACTAAATAATTCTTATTTCCGCAATTTAAGCACTCACACCTAAAATGAGTTATTCCAGTATCTTTTGTTTTTTCTTTATCTATATCTATTATTTTTAAAGAACCTTTTATTTGCCCAATATAATCTTTTGGTTCAGTTCTCTTATTATTTAAAAAAGGAGTTTCAATATTCAAATTTTCTGCCAATTGTTTAAAAATTTTTATAAGTCTACCATTAGAACCTTTATATCCAAAATTTTTAGCTAAATCAGCAAAATTTTTTGATTTATAATATATATCTCTTATTTCTTGCTCTGAATAGTTATCTATTTTATTCATATTAATCTCCTATTGGGAGGGCATTAAAATCCCTCCCTTTCTTTTTTTTATTTATCAAACATTCCAATCTTCATATGGAACGTAATAAATTGTTTTATTTGCTGATGGTTTTAAAGCATTTACGCTATTATACCTTGATAAATATTCTGTTTCTAAATCGCTTGCTGTTTTTCCAGGGGAACCTCTATAATATATACTAGACATAGTAAGAGGAAGCGCATTTGTAGAAACAGTAATTGTATTTGTATCATAAAATGTAAAAGTATCTAATGGTGCACTATAAAAAGCAGAACTTCCTATCAATGTAACTGATGAAGGAATTTCTATTGAACTGATACCAGTATATCTAAAACCAGATGCTGGAATTGAAGATAATGTTGGATTTAATGAAACAGATGTTAAAGCTCCGCAGACATTAAATGCATTTGGATATATTTTAGTAGTATTTTCTATATTAATTGAAGATAGATTAGAACAATTTTGGAAGCAAGAACTTCCTATTGTTGTAATATTATCTAAATTTATAGAAGTTAAATTATAACAACTAGCAAAACAAGCTGCTCCAAGTGTTGATAGAGAATTATTTAATGTAACAGTTGTTAAATTAGTATTCTAAATAAAAACACCGTCTCCTATTGTAGTAATATTAGATAAATTAACAGAAGTTAAATTCGAACAATATTGGAAACAACTTGAAGCTAATGTGGTAACATTATCTAAATCAATAGAAGATAAATTAGTACAATAAGCAAAACAAAATGGGTTAATTGTGGTAACATTATTCAAATCAATAGAAGGTAAAGCTGGACAATTAGCAAAACAACTTGAACCTAGTATAGTAGTTGCACTTGGAAGAATTACTTCAGTTAATTTTGAACAGCCACTAAATGCTCCCTATCCTAATTCTATACAAGATGATAAATTAGAAAAATCAATATTTTGTAAATTATAACAAGAAGAAAAACAGTACTAAGGAATACTAGTAAGAGTAGGACTTAATGTAATTGAGGTTAAATTTGTACAACTAGCAAATGTTCCTACTTCAAGAAAAGTTACATTTGGAAGATCGATTGTTGTTAAATCATAACAAGATGTAAATCCACCAACTGAAGTTAAATAATTAGATTTAACTTCTGAAACGCCTGTTTGGTAAAAAGCTGAACCTCCAATTGTTGTTAAATTACTAAGATTCGAAAAATCAATATCTTTAATTTTTGGACAGGCTCCAAATGCGCCATATTTTATTTCAGTTAAATTTTCTAATTCATTTAGATTAATTTCTTTTAAATTATAACATCCCCAACAAAAACTCTAGGGGATAACTGTTATAGAAACTGGTAATTGTAAAGATTCTAAATTAAGACAATTCTAAAACTAACTTGTAAGATATGTTATATTACTTGCAGAATTAGCATATTCTATCTTAACTATATTTGTGGCACTTCTACAGTATGCTCCAGAAAAACCTGCTGTATTCTAAATATCAATTTCTCTTATACAAGAAAATTGACTCTAATAAAAATCAGTAGTTCTAATTACTCCAGAACCTAAAACTAATTTTTTAAAACGAACCTAATTTGTAGGATTGCTATTAAAATAACTTAATGAAGTTGAAGTTCCTGCATTTATTGTTAAAGTATTTATAGGAATACTACTATAAGTTTCATAAAAAGAGTTAGTCCCTGAATAAGTACTCAAATTAACATCATCAACAGTAACAGTTACATCAATACCATCACTATACCAGTCATAAGTTCCAATATCACTATTAACATCAACAGTTACCGTATCATAACCATCTAAGCTATCATCAATAGCATTATAAACACCATTTATACTAATAGTTTTAGAACCTAATGTTGCTCCGCCTGGAACACTTATAGTTACAGTATCGTATCCGTCTAAGCTATCATCAATAGCATTATAAATACCATTCACAGTAATGGTCTTACTACTCAGTGCCGCGCTTGGCACATCTACGTTAACTACATCAAAACCCGTATTTGGGTCTGCAGTATAACTACCATTTGCACTAATACTTAATGTTGACATAGTTGCCTGCGGCACATCAACATCGACCTAATCGTAAGCATATCCACTAGGGGCAGCATAACTACCATTTGCACTAACACTTAAAGTAGACATAGTAGGCTAAGGTACATCTACCGTAATGTCATTATATCCACCCTGTGCCGCGCTATAACTTCCGTTAACACTTATAGTTATAGAACTCAATGGTATACTTACATTAACCTAATTATATCCTCCAACTGAAGGCGTATAAGTTCCGTTATTACTTACAGCTAATATTGCCATAGGAATAGATACATCTACAGTACTATATCCGTCTAAATTATCATCTAAGGCGCTATAACTTCCATTAGCAGAGAAGCTTCCATGTCCAAGAGTTGCACCACTTGAAGTGGGAATACTACTAATTTTTGAAGCCATTTCTGAAGGAGTCATCGTACTACTGCTTCCTAATTTTGCATTTATCGCAACAGCAATATCATCTAAATATTGCTCATTAATTGTTCCTCTACTCAATACCTCCACCTCCATAAATAAAAAAAATCTTTACTCTAAAATTAAAGTAAAGATTTTAATAAAAAACTCTATTAAAAAGCAATTCTTTTATATAGTTTAATTAAACCTTCAGTTGTACAATCTATTGTTGTAGGACATCTATGGTTGTTAAGAGGATTAAGAAGAACCTCTCTTTTATCCTTATAAAATACACAATCAAACTTATTTTTCTTTAATAGAGCATAGAAACCTTCTGTTACATTAGTTAGAATATAAGTATTTCTCTTACTAATCTGACGAAAAATTCCTTCAAAAATATGGAAATTTGTAACATCTGTTTCAGTTGCCTTAACTCTTTTAAATAACTTCAACTTATATTCCTCCTTTACTTCTGTTTTGGAAATACTATTGCGGCAACTATTTTACCAAACAATATACAGAATAATACTACTGCAATAAGTTTCATTTTTTTAAAATCCTTTCTTTTAATCGTGTACGCTTACATTAGAACTTCTTGCTACCCACTTTTCAATAAGCGTATAAATATCTTCTTCACATTCAACCCATACATCATTCCATTCAGCACCAGCAAGCATACAAGATAACTGAGATTTTGCATTTACCTTATACTGATGATGTGAGTCAACAAGGTATACGTCACTCTTTACCTGATTTGCAACATTACAAAGGTCACAAATATCGCTCATTGTTTCAAGATTAACTCTTACTCTCATTTCTAATTCCTCCTTTTCTTTTACTATAATTATTATATCAAAAAATTTAAAACAAGTCAATTATTTAATTCTTTAAAACTTTCATTTAATTGTTTTATTTCTTCTTTATTATCTTCAATTATTTCTTTAAATATATCTTTATATCTAGTTAAGAAATCGACTAACATAGGTTTAATTTCTTCAGTATTTAAGTTTTTTAAATCTTCAATCATTCCATTATATTCACTATCAAAATCTCCATAGAGATTATTAATAATTTGCTCAAAACCTGGGGTTTGGGACATTAATACCATCATTGATAAGAATAGGTGATCGCTTTGAGTTTTTGCTTTAAAATCTTCTTTATTATAATAATCTTTTATTGACATAAAAATTTCTCCTTTTGCTTAAAATTTTAAAAGCATTTAGATTAACTAAATGCTTTTAAGAGTATTTAATTACTGAACATTTACAACTACTTCGTTATAAGCAGTACCAGAAGGTGCAGTATAAGTATCGTTAGCACTTACGCTTAAACTTACCAACTCAGGAATTTGACCCTCTAAGTTTTTAATAACTGCTTCAACATTAGCAAGTGCTCCACTAACTGTAGTCGCATCACTAAGTCCACCATACTTTACAGAAAGAGCATTAATGTCTTCAACGATGCCTTCAACTACTTCCTCATCTGTCTTGTCGTCTGCAACTTCCTGTCTCTTTAACATAGCCTGGATGGTTGCTGCTCCGTGCATTTCAGTTCTTGTTCCTCTTACATTTGGTATCATTAGATATTCCCTCCTTTTCTTTTCTACTCCATTCAACATACCCACAAACATTGATAATAAAATAAACAACATACATCAATACCATAGGTATATTTAGAGTTCCGATAAAATTAATTAAAATCCAGAGCAGATTTCCAATAATCCACGTTATCCATCCACTCTTTTTCTTCTTTATAATCAGTAGGTTGCCGCCTAAGCTAAACAACATACCTAATATAGACAAAAATAATACCAAGACGAAAACCTCCTACTATAATGTCTATTATAAAGTAGGAGTTTTATCTTTTTCCTCTAAAGTATTAGCTAAAGATTTAATTTTAATTATCACTGACCTCCATTATTTGTGCCGCGCTTCCAAATTTTTCCAAATAGTAATCATCTAATGTAAAACACGGGCAAGGTCTTTCATATTTAAAATTAAGGTACTCCTCGTACTTCAGACAGAACAAATCAGTCATATAATAACCAACAGTTGAAGGATTAGCATGCTTGCACACTCCACAACTCTTTTTCTTTATCATATCTATTGTTAGTTCTTCTCCTAACTTCCTCTGTTTTTCTTTTGCTTCTTCTCCAAATTCCCTATCCCAATTACACATCATTTTGCATTACTCCCGCATTAGTCATCTTTGAGCCACAATTTCTACAATATTTATCATCACAAACTTTATAACTTCCCTTAACAGTATGATTACAACGAGAACAAGTGAAATAGTGACCGTAGTCCATCATATGTCCAATGCCTTCTTCCCACATCTTATCAATTATCCAGTATGCTTCTTTCTCTTTTCTATCTAAAACTGTACATTTTCCTGTATCAATATAATTTGCCCAGTGTGCAACAGTAATATCAAACAAACATCCTCCTTTATATTTTAACGCACATCCCTCACAACCAGATATGCTACTACAATATTCACTAATTGCTTTTATTCCCTCTGTAATTTCAATAGGGACAGGTTTTGATATGACTTCCTTTACATCAATACTATGAAATAGTCCATTATCATCAGTGTATCCAATTCCACAACCTTCACTGTTCTTAGTTACTTCTGCGCCATTCTTTTTAGCAATTTCAATTATATCTTCAATCGTCAGCATAATTTTCTCTCCTTTTATTCTCTATCTTACTAACCAATTCTTCTTTAGTATATTTTTCAAAACATTCTTTACAGACAGAATGTCCTTCAAACCAAGTATCATAAGTCATATTATACTCTATTTCAACATTAAAATATGTCTTGCCTTTTTCTATCTTTTCTCCGCATATCGCACATTTCATTTTACTCTCTCCTTTGTGCCGCCCTTCAATCACATAGTGTCCGAACATATAGTTTGACTTGCGGCCCTCGCCGGAGGCGTCAGCGACGAGGGTCAAGTCTTTTATCTTTTTAATTCTGTTATTGTTTTTGCAATTTTATCATGGCAATAAGGACAAATATCTAACTTTTCCTCAAAAGCTTCAGTATTCTTATTCCAAGCATAAATTCCTTCATTTGTAATTCTAGAAATCCTATAATAAGATTGTCTATCTTTTACATCTTTACTATTAAATTCTTTTCCACAAATATCGCAAGTCGTTACAATTCTTGTCATAATTTTATTCTCCTCACCAATTTTCCTTAATTTTATTAATACTACCACCTATTGCATTTTCGTGTTGTATTAAATATTGTCCTAAAAATAATGCCGCGTCTTCAAAGTATATAAATCTTGCAAGCGTTGCGCATCCTTCTGGTTCAGTAACAGTTACAGACCATAGGTAATCTATTGCTTCATCTGCGGACATTGATATATTCATAGGAGTAGATTCAAGTAATGTATCCTTA